>Ga0134105_1000142_pt1 | contig 85048 bp, 64 predicted proteins | sample 16_3_2metaG_FD_94457 | JGI IMG/M metagenome (GOLD analysis project Ga0134105, IMG submission 94457) | Switchgrass degrading microbial communities from high solid loading bioreactors in New Hampshire, USA - 16_60_3.3_214_A3 metaG | ecosystem: Engineered > Bioreactor > Semi-continuous > Anaerobic... | reverse complement strand
TCTAATCTGAATATAATTTGACTCATACTTAACAAGCAGGTAGAATAGTTTATAAATGAATCAAATTATAAATTCAGGGGAAGCATATATGAGCGAAATTAATATGGAACATAATGCGCATAATCAAAATAGCATTGAGATTGTCCATAATAATCATTACGTTGGAGGGGCAGTTAAGAACGGTATAACCTTTGGCTCATGCCTTGCCATGATTATCTCCTATACAACATGGAAATCGGTTGGCTGGGCTATTGTACATGGCTTACTAAGCTGGGTTTATGTAATATATTATTTGATTAAATACGCATGATACATTTTCCGATCATATACTTATTTACTTATTAAAACATCAACAGGAGGAAGTAAAATGTCCGAACAACTGACAGTTACATATTTGCTTGATTTAAGCCAGACCATAGCAGTAGACATTTTTGCAGGAGCTAAATATCCCTGGGAGGTGCTGGGGAAGATTAAGGCATTCATACTGGAATTAGGGCCAACCCTGCCGGCTGATGAATACGACCGTATTGGAGAGGATATATGGATTGCCAAATCCGCAAAGGTGGCTCCTACCGCATCAATATCAGGTCCGACAATTATATGCAGGGATGCTGAAATCAGGCACTGTGCATTTATCAGAGGAAGTGTCATAGTAGGAGAAGGAGCGGTAGTCGGCAATTCCACGGAACTGAAGAATGTAATCCTGTTTAACAAGGTTCAGGTGCCGCATTATAATTATGTTGGTGATTCTATACTTGGCTATAAGGCTCATATGGGTGCAGGAGCAATAACCTCGAATGTAAAATCGGATAAGAGCCTGGTTGTTGTTCGGGCAGGTAATGAGACTATAGAGACAGGCTTGAAGAAATTCGGTGCGATACTCGGTGACTTTGTAGAGGTTGGCTGCAATACAGTGTTAAATCCGGGAACAGTAGTAGGACGCAATTCCAACATTTATCCCCTTTCAATGGTAAGAGGATTTGTTCCAGAAGCCAGCATCTACAAGAAAGCTGGAGAGCTTGTTAAGAAAAGATAAAACATATCAGGAATCTGATGAAATCTCCGCAGAAGCGTTTTGGCATTTCTGCGGATTTTTATTTATGAAAACTCATCAGGAGAGAGTAATAAGCAATCACAGCTCATATCAGGACTGAAAAACGTAGGTCATTTCAGGACTAAAAAACATAGCTCATTTTAAGACTTAAAACTGTCGCTCATTTCAGGCCTCAAAAGCAGTATTGACAATGTGGTAAATATAAGCAATAATACCTGAAAGCGGGTTTACATAAGAGTTGTCTGCGAGTAGCTGAAAGCCCATGTAGTCATATAGACATTTTACCCTTCAGAGTCGCTTAACTGGCTGATTCTGCAGGGATTTTGTTTTGATAGAGAATAGATAATACTTAAGAAGGTGAAGAGCTTGAAAACAAAAGCAGATGCACTAAAAGCTGCATTTCCACATACAATCCCGGTGCTGACGGGCTTTATTTTTCTTGGTATAGCCTATGGCATTACTATGTGTGAGAAGGGCTTTGGAGTCGGCTGGATATTTCTGATGAGCTTATTTGTTTTTGCGGGTTCAGCCCAGTATGTGGCTATTACATTTCTTACATCGGCCTTTAATCCTGTGTATGCATTTTTAATGACACTGATGGTTAATGTAAGGCATTTGTTTTATGGTATATCTTTGCTTGAGAAATTCAAGGATTTCGGAAGATTAAAGCCATACCTTATCTTCGGTTTATGTGATGAAACCTTTTCTATCGTTTGCTCAACCAATCCGCCTGAAGGCGTTGATAAAAAATGGTTTATCTTCTTTATCACCCTGCTGGATCATTGCTATTGGGTCACAGGCTCGGTTATAGGTGGAATAATAGGCTCGCTGATTAGCTTTAATACCAAGGGGCTGGATTTTGTCCTGACTGCCCTCTTTGTAGTGATTTTCGTAGGGCAATGGAAATCAAACAGGGATCACAAGCCTGCAGTTATTGGTGTGCTTGGCTCCCTTGTCTGTTTAATTATCTTTGGACAAAGCCATTTTATTATACCCTCCATGATTGTTATACTGGCAGCCCTGATGCTGCTTCCGAGCCTGCCCAAATACCGTGATTATTTAAATAACAGCGAAATCAACAAAATGCAAACAGATAAGGAGGAATTGCGTTGACCCTGACAGCAGTACAAACCCTTGTGATCGTCTGTGTAGTTGCCCTTGCTACAATTATAACCAGGTTTTTGCCCTTTGTGATATTCAAGGATAGTAAAACCAACAAATACATAAATTATCTCAGACGGGTTCTGCCTTACTCGGCCATAGGCCTTTTGGTGGTCTATTGCCTCAAGGGCGTTAACTTATCCGCCCCGGTATACGGGCTTCCTGAGCTGATATCAATCGTATGCATCGTTTTTCTTCACTACTGGAAGGAGAATACCCTTCTTAGCATAGGAGCCGGTACGGCTGTTTATATGCTGCTGGTGCAGTATGTTTTTAAGTAGGTGTTTTCAGCTGATTATGCTTTTTGCCGGCTAAAAAGCTATTGCTGTGACTGCTGTGACCTGCCTGAATGAGGCCGAAAGTATTTATTAAGCATCAGGATGCTGGCCGAGTTGCTTATTTAAGCTTTTGAATGTGGCGGAAAATGCTTTTTAAACCTTGTGATGCTGACCGTAATGGCTTTCTAAACCTCTGAATGCTGGCCGGGAATTGCTTATTAAACCTTTGAATGCTGGCCAAGAACTGCTTACCGATCCTCAGAATGCTGACCGTAATTGCTTGCTAGGCCTTTGTATGCTGACGGGAAGTGCATATTTAATCCTCTAAATGCTGGCCGGAGGCGCTTATTAAGCTCGATTGGAACAATATATAAGTAAATTTTATTGATACGGCTTAAAAAACCTATGGACTTATCCTTTATTTTATGCGAAAATATGTTACGTAATTGACAAAGTTGCTTAATGCTTGAAAAAGCATTGAATGCCATACTATGTAGATTGAAAGGAGTTTCACAAGATGATCTATTCACATGAAGTTCAAAAGATGTGTCCGGTAACCCAGGGTGTCCATCATGGAGCTGCACCTATTCCGGAAGAAGCAAAATGGGTAAAAGCTAAGGAAATCAAAGATATCTCAGGCTTAACTCATGGTGTTGGCTGGTGCGCACCGCAGCAGGGAACCTGCAAATTAACCCTTAATGTTAAGGATGGAATTATTCAGGAAGCATTGGTTGAGACAATTGGTTGCTCAGGTATGACACATTCCGCTGCTATGGCAAGCGAGATTTTGCCTGGACTTACATTACTGGAGGCATTAAATACAGACCTTGTTTGTGATGCTATAAATACTGCTATGAGAGAGTTGTTCCTCCAAATCGTATATGGCAGATCCCAGAGCGCATTTTCAGAGGATGGCCTTCCTGTTGGAGCAGGTCTTGAGGATTTAGGAAAAGGCTTAAGAAGCCAGGTTGGTACAATGTATGGCACACTGGCAAAGGGACCTCGTTATCTGGAAATGACAGATGGCTATGTAACTGGTTTAGCTTTAGATGAGAACAATGAGATCATCGGCTACCAGTTCGTTAACTTTGGTAAGATGATGGACTTCATTAAAAAGGGTGATGACGCAAATACTGCATTTGAGAAGGCTAAGGGCCAGTATGGTCGTGTAGAAGATGCGGTTAAGATCATCGATCCAAGAGTCGAATAGTTGAAGGAGGATACATACAATGGCTTTATTCGAAGGATATGAGAGAAGAATAGATAAAATTAATTCAGTATTAAACAGCTACGGCATCGCTTCCATAGAAGAGGCAGAGAAGATTACAAAGGATGCCGGCCTTGATGTATATAAAATGGTAAAGGGCATTCAGCCTATCTGCTTTGAAAATGCTTGCTGGGCTTACACAGTAGGTGCAGCAATTGCTATCAAAAAAGGTACAAGAAGAGCAGCCGATGCTGCAGCAGCTATAGGTGAGGGCTTGCAGGCCTTCTGTATCCCTGGCTCAGTTGCTGATCAGAGAAAGGTTGGCTTAGGTCATGGTAACCTTGGCAAGATGCTCCTTGAGGAAACTACAGAATGCTTCTGCTTCTTAGCAGGCCATGAGTCCTTTGCAGCAGCAGAAGGTGCTATCGGTATAGCTCAGTCAGCCAACAAGGTTAGACAGAAGCCTTTAAGAGTTATCCTGAACGGTCTTGGTAAGGATGCTGCTCAGATTATTTCCCGTATCAACGGCTTTACATATGTTGAAACTGAATATGATTATTATACAGGCGAGCTGAAGGAAGTATTTACAAAGTCATACTCCAACGGACCCAGAGCAAAGGTTAGATGCTATGGCGCTAATGACGTAAGCGAAGGCGTTGCCATCATGCATAAGGAAGGCGTGGATGTATCCATCACCGGTAACTCCACCAATCCTACCAGATTCCAGCATCCTGTAGCAGGTACCTACAAGAAGGAATGCATGGAGCAGGGTAAGAAATACTTCTCCGTTGCATCCGGCGGCGGCACAGGAAGAACACTTCATCCTGACAACATGGCAGCAGGTCCTGCATCCTACGGTATGACAGACACTATGGGAAGAATGCACTCCGACGCTCAGTTTGCAGGCTCCTCATCAGTACCTGCTCACGTTGAAATGATGGGTCTGATCGGTATGGGCAACAACCCGATGGTTGGCGCTACAGTTGCTGTAGCAGTTGCAATTCAGGAGGCAGCTGAGGCTGGAAGATTCTAAGGAAATATATTTAAATCTTTAGAACCTATTTAGATTAATTTATTCTACGTTTATGGTCCACCGTTTATCCATTATGGATTCAAACGGTGGACATTTTATGTAATATAGATACTATTAACATTTGAGGAAAAGAATGCCTTTTTGTTGAAGCAAAATGTAATAAGGTGTATAATTATGGGTGATATAATTTAGGGGGTTGAATTATGAATGATGATTTAAATGTTAAAAAGATTACAGCAGAAGTTATTGCAGATTTTGCAAAAACAATTACTTCAAATATTTGGAGCGCTATAAAAAAACTTGCAAAAGATTTAAAAAATAAAGATGAAATTAATACAGGATATGCATTTGAAGAATATTTACAAACATCATATAGTAAATATAGCAAAATGAAAACATTATTATATCGACATGAACCTAAAGATTTATACTCTTTTTATGAATGTATTGGAGTTAAATTTAATAATCATAGTATCGATACCCATAGTGTTAAAAATATAACTGCTATTGGTCATAATATTATTATAACAGGAACAGGTGGAATAGGAAAGAGCACAATGATGAAACATTTTTTTTTTTTGAACTGTATTGTTGAAGAAAGCTATATCCCTATTCTACTTGAATTACGTTACTTTAATGATAAAGATATAAAAGAAATATCAATAATTGATGCTTTATATGAAAATATTTCAAATGGCAGATTTAAATTAGAAAAGGAGTACTTTTTATATAGTCTAGAGTCAGGGTACTACTTAATACTACTTGATGGATACGATGAAGTAAAAGGAGATAAAACATACAAAATTAATAAAGAAATCATGAATTTATGCAATAAATACCCAGATAATTATTATATAGTATCATCTAGACCTACCGAAGAGTTTATTAGCTGGACTAATTTTATTGAACTAAGATCTTTACCCTTAACTAAAGTGCAAGCTTTATCACTAATCAATAAATTAGATTATGATTATGATGTGAAGCATAATTTCTATAAGCAACTTGAATCTTATCTGTTTGACAAATATACTACTTTTGCGTCTAATCCATTATTATTGACAATTATGCTAATGACATTTGAAAATAGAGCATCCATACCTGACAAATTAAATGAGTTTTATGAACAAGCATTTTCTGCTTTATTTAATGTTCATGATGCTACTAAAGGATCCTATAAACGAGATATAAGAAGTAAACTAGGATATGAAGATTTTAAATTAGTTTTTTCGTATATATGTTTCAAATCATATTTTAATAGTAAATATGAGTTCACAGAAGCATCTCTATTAGACTATATTTCACAAGCTAAAACTAAATTGGAAAAAAATTTTGATAGTGAAGATTATAAAGAAGATTTAATTAAATCTGTGTGTATGCTTGTTCGTGAAGGATTAATTTATAAATTCTCACATAGATCCTTTCAGGAGTATTTTGCAGCATTATATACATGCAAGTTAACTGACGATGTTCAAGAAAGATTAATAGCGGGGTGGATTAAAAGCGGATCTAGAAGTGTTATGGACAACTATCTTTATATGCTTTTTGATTTGCAAACTGAAAAGTGTAATAAAATAATATTATTACCTGGATTAAGAGAACTGAAAAGAAGGTATGATATATATAGTGGATCAATGATAAAACTTATGCAAAATGTTTTTTCTGGAATTTTTATTGATAGAAGTAATGGAAAAAAATAAAATTTTTAATAAAAGATGAATATATTGCTACAATAATATCATTGACATTAAAATATTATAATTTTACATATCAACATAATAGAGACGATTCTAATATTTGTGATCTATTAGACGATATTAGAAAAGAGCAAGGTGAAAATTTTGATGTGTTTGAATTTAAGGAATTAATAAAATATGGCGTTTTGGAGGAAGTAATAGAAAAATGTGATTGGATAAAGGAGCAGATAGAATTTGTACTAAACGTTTACGAACAATTGAAGAAGAAAAAAATAGGAAATAAGAGAAAACTATCATCTATTCTATGTGATTTATAATAAATTAATTATCATTGGATACTATGCAAAATTTATGAATAAAGTATAATAAATATGATACAGTCATGTATTTACATAAAGACTCAGAGCAATTTTTTATCTACTTTTATCCATCTTAATAGATAGTAATAGATAGTAGAAAATGATAAAAGGGGCTTTTGCAAAATAGCGAATAAGCTATGAGCAAAAGCTCTCTTTTTATACCCAGATATGGGAAATGCGGATTCCGAAGAATCCGTAAAAATGGTATAATTATGGATAACGTATGATAACGCAGCCTGCTTGGTTTTTTCTGCCTGCCCCTAATATCCCCTCTCTATCCTCAGCAATTCCGTCCTATTTACCAGCCTCTCTCCGTCAAAATCCAATCTTATTATGTAAGGCATGCAAAACCATATATCCTTAAAGCCATCGCAGCCAAAGCCAGGGTCGTAATAATGAAGTATGGTGCTTAAGGCGGTGCCATGGGTGCCAATTACTATATTTTTATCCTGATGCTTTCTTAATATTTCAGTCAATGCCTCAATGTTTCTTTGCTGAACGCTGGCAAGACATTCTCCGCCTTCCTCACAAACACTGAAATCTTCCCATCGCTTTTCCAAAAATTCATCGGCATTTATTCCGCGCTTACGTTCCCTGAATCTTTCATCGGTGTGAACCCGCATATTGCGTTTATCGGCGCAGTCTTTTATGGTGTCTATGCTTCTTTTATACGGGCTGCAATAGAAAAGGTCTATGCTTACATTTTCCAGCGCTTCGGTTACCCTTTTGCTGTCCTGAAGGCCGATGCCTGTTAAAGGCCTGCTTCTGTCATCTGTCCACTTTTCGTCCGGTTGGGCATGGCGAACAAAGAAAATACTGGTCATAATTCCTCCTGTATCAATTTTATCTATTAATTTATTCCTGCATTATATCCTCGGTATCCATCTATATGATTATAACACAAAATTAATATGGGTTAAAATTAATATAAATGTCATAGCTAATTTGAAAATTGACTAATTCAACTGATCAAAATTCAGTCAAAGTTCAGTCGTAAGATGTCATAATTCAGTCATAAGAGAAATTGTCGAAGTAAGAAGAAAATGGTATAATTATACTATGTGGCTCCATAAGAGTGACCAATATATTTTTTTCATTAAATAAATGATTTTACACAAGGAGGGACTCTGTATGAAAAGGTTTCATGTGTTAGCTTTAATGATCCTGTCTCTGCTACTTATAATAACAGGTGTCGGAGGAGCAGGCCATACGGCATTGGCGGCTGGTGAAGAATTTATAATCACGGCAGATGGTGTTTTGGAAGAATATACAGGAAGCTCTAAAAATGTTACGATTCCGGATGGAGTCACTGTTATTGGAGCATATGCTTTTGCTGAAAATGACAGTATAACTCAGGTAGTCATTCCTGCTACTGTAAAAAGGATAGAAGATTACGCATTCTTAGACTGTGATTCTCTTAAAAAGATTATAATTCCGGATAGTGTTACAGAAATTGGAGACGGAGCATTCATGTGGTGCGCTGATCTGGAGGAGATAGTATTGCCAAAAGGCCTAACCAGGATTGGCAGGGAGGCTTTCAGGCAATGCAGCAGTCTTGAAAGTATTATAATACCGGACGGTGTTACTAAACTGGAAGATCAGGTATTAATGTTCTGCTTTAATCTTAAGAGTGTAATAATACCTGATACTGTTACAGAGATAGGACAGGAAGCCTTTTGGTTATGTCAGAGTCTTGAGAAAATAGTAATACCAAACAGTGTAGTCAGGATTGGTAATAGAGCCTTTGTTAGTTCCGGCCTTAAGGCTATTGAATTGCCTGGCAGTGTTACAGAGCTGGGAGACAGCGTCTTTGTGGGTTGTAAACAGCTTGAAAAAGCAGTATTGCCTGCTTCTCTGAAAACCTATGGCAGCTATTTGTTTAAGAATTGCAGAAGCTTATCATCAGTAGTTTTACCGGAGAAAATCAGCTATATTACTGATGGTATGTTTTATGGTTGTGAAAAGCTTAAAAAAATAAATAATAAGAAGATATCAAAAATAGGGAAGGAAAGCTTTTTAGGCTGTAAGGCACTGACCGGCATCAATCTGCAATATACATCTGAAATAGGAGATATGGCCTTTGCAGGTTGTACATCTCTTAAGAGTGTAGAGCTTTCCTCCAGTCTAACCAGGATACCTGAACGCCTGTTTTATGGCTGCAGTAATCTTGCAGAAATAAAAAATATCGGCTCAATAAAAGAAGTTGGAAAGGATGCATTTACAGGAACCAAATGGGTGCTTAACCAGAGGGAAAAGGGTTCATTTTTGATTATTAGTGATATACTGATTGACGCAGGAAAAGTATCCGGGCAGGTGGAGATACCAAAAAACATAAAAACCATTTATCCCTATGCTTTTTATGAAAATTCCCTGGTAAGCAGTATAACTGTTTCTGATGCAACAACATCTGTTGGCGCTCTGGCATTTGCTTATTGCAGTAATCTTAAAGCGGTTTATATACCTGAACAGGTTAAGGAGATAAAGGACAGCGCCTTTTATGGATGTAATAAACTGACCGCAATATATGGAAAGGCCGGTTCCTATGCTGAGGAATATGCCAAAAAGCATGGAATCAGATTTGTTGCCTCATCAGCGGCTTCTATGAGGAAGGATGTTGAAAAGGCTGAGAAAGCGAAGGAAGAGAAGGCAATGTTATATGAAAATATGGTAATTGAAGTAGGATGCACGGGCATGTTTAAAATTGATGACGATCTTATGGCAAGCTATCAGGACATCAGCTTTAAATCTCTTAACAGCAGTATAATCAAGGTAAACAGCTATGGAGATTATGAGCAGAAGGATACGGGAACAGCTTTGGTTATTATGGAAGGGACAAAAAATAAAAAAAGCACTATATTAAAGGTCTTTCGTATAACCGGCATCAAAGCAAATGCAAAACCGATAAGCATAACACATGATGCTTTCAATGAGCCCATGATGTTGGGGTTGGCTGATGGAACTGTTATTGTTGCTGAAACAAGCTCAAATAAGGATTATGATCAGGCTAAAATTATCTGCTATGATTCTAATGGCAAGGTAAAATGGCAACATACACTGAAGGCCAGTGCAGAAGATAAAAACAGCAGCGATCTTTTTAAGACCTATTTTCTGATGGAAGCTAAAAAATTGCTCCTGCTTAGTGATGGAAATGTGCTGGCAATTGGACATGCAAGGGGTAGAGTCAATGGCATCACAAAATCACAGTATAATAGTGTAACTTCAACCTGGGCTGTAAAAATCGAAGCTAAAACAGGCAAGATATTATGGGAGCAGCTAGTACCATCCAGATCAACCTGCCGCTTTTTCTATGATGCTATAGAAAAAGAGGATGGCAGTATAATAATTTGTACTGACGGTGAAGATGGAAATTATATTATCCATTTGGCTAAAGATGGCGCTGTTTTGTCTGAGACATTATATAGTATAATTGTGGATACTACCGGCTTTTCCAGCGTAAGAACCCCGGTCCCTTTGGAGGATGGCAGCATTCTTTTAACCTATAACCGAGATAACTATTTATATATATTCTCTCTAAAGTATGGCAATCAGGAAGTAGCTGCAAAAATACCGGTAGAATTGAATGCAGAGCATTCATATATGATAAAAGGAAACCATAATGACTATTATGCAGTTTTGGATGATGTACTCATTCATTTGGACTCAGAATTTAATATCATTAAGAAGCATACGCTGAATATGAGTAATTTATCAAAAGTTTATAAGATGGAGAATGACAAGATTGTATTAGTTGGAGGCAGTTATTTCAAATCAAAGAAGCTTGTAATTTTTGATTGTGTCACTGAGACAAGCAGTACAATACATATAGATAGCGCCAGATTATATAGTGCTCTGTATGATGATCAAAGCCTTGTACTGACTGGATATGAAAATAATAAAATATACCTTTACAAATTTAAAGCTGATGATCTTCTGAACAGCACTAAGGATATTCAGAATGTGAAGATTGGCAGCATAAAGGCTCAAAAGTACACAGGAAGTACAATAAAACCGGAGCTTACTGTATACGACGGAGATAAAAAGCTGGTTAAGGGCAAGGATTATTCTGTAACCTACTATAACAATAAAAAGAAGGGAACAGCGGCAGCCATAGTATTTGGTAAGAACAAGTATTATGGAGTGCGGATAATTTATTTTGATATCAAATAAACTGGATAAAAAATTGCTTTTAAATATCAAAGGAGTGCCTTTCTTCCACTTGGACAGGGCACTCCTTAGCTTCTATTCTTGATGTCCTCTTTTACTGATCTTCTTCCTGTTCAGCTTCCTTTACGATAGCATCCAGGACATTTATCAGGTCATGTATGGTATTGATCTCAACATTGCGTGCCAGAATGGCATCCTTCAGTTCAACCGACAATGTTTCGAACTTATCCCTTACTGCAGGTGCAACATAAGACATGGTATACCTCCCTTTCATTGGCTGAAAGCCTTCTGTAAAATGCAGAATTTTGTTGATAAAAGTCTTTAATAATATCTTTTACTGAAGCCATAATAATTATGTATAGGATTCATCATATAAAGCATTTATACATATAGATATTTTCAGGAGAAGAATGAAAGCTTTGACAGAAGGATTTAAGGGCATATTCACTGCTTTGGCAGTCCTGATTTATGTAAAACAGTTGTACTGCAAAAAGGTACTTGGGTAATTAAAATGTATAAAATTAAAGCCGACAGTTGAAATTAATATTGAACTCAAATATCTATACAGCACTTCTCGGGAAGGGCAGTTTATATATTTTTAATAAATGTTTTATAAAAAATATATTGATTACTTGTTCTATTAGTAGTATAACAAATAGTACAGATAGATAATATATAATAAATATAATACATTATAAGGAGGAGTGGTGTTTGATGTTGAGACCAGCACTTTTTGAACCTACAGGGCCTTTGTTTTTGGACAGAGTATTCAGTGATTTCTTTGGCAGCAATTTCTTCAGGTTTGACGGTTTCTGCACCGATGTAATTGACAATGGAGACTCTTACCTTTTGCAGGCGGAGTTGCCGGGCTTCAGAAAAGAAGACATTACAATAGATGTAGATAAAGATACCTTGACAATTTCAGCCAGCAGAAACGAAGAGGTAAAGGATAAGAGAGGCAATTATGTCAGACAGGAAAGACGCTACAATTCCTATTGCAGAAGCTTCCACATCCCCGGAATCAAAAAGGACGGCATCACAGCCTCATACAATAACGGCATTCTGGAAATAACCCTTCCCAAGGAAACAGTCATAGTGGATGAGCCAAAAAGGATAGAGATAAGATAAAATAAGAAAAAATATGATAAAGTAATCTGAAACAGCATCCCAAGCTGATAAGCCTTAGCCAATAAAAGACGCAAGTTTATCATTTAAACACATCTATATAATCATTTAGCTTAAACAAAATAACCGAAGCAGACTGCAAGTCTAATGAATTGCATCTGACTTCGGTTATTTTTAATTTATCTTAACTTTATCCTATTTGAAAGGATTCTCGGTCTTATAAAGCATTCCCTTTGGCTGGTTGAAGCCTATATCTGTTACTCCAAGATATTTGAACAGATCAAAGAGGGCCTTGCCGAAATGACCGAAGGCTACAGCGCCGTGATGAGGGTAGTTCTTTTCAATCAGCACGTGTCTGTAGAAGCGGCCCATTTCGGAGATGGCGAATACACCGATGCCTCCGAAGGAACGTGTTGCTACGGGAAGCACTTCACCCTCTGCAACGTATGCGCGAAGCTGTGCATCAGCTGTACTCTGCAGACGGAAGAAGGTAATCTTGCCGGGAGCAATATCACCCTCCAGAGTACCGCGTGTGATGTTTGGCTCCTGGTTAGGCTCAAGTGCTCTTGCCATGATCTTTTGGTTCTTCATGGCAGGTGCTACCAGCTTGCAGATTGCTGTATTACCGCAGTGGAAGCCCATGAAGGTATCCTTGATATCATAAGGATATTTGCCCTTAATTTCAGACTCGTACATATCCTTGGGTACGGTATTGTTAATATCAAGAAGGGTTACTACATCCTCGCTTATGCAGGTTCCGATATACTCACTCAAGGCTCCGTAGATATCAACCTCACATGATACAGGAATTCCTGCAGCTGTCAGACGGCTGTTGACATAGCAGGGTACAAAACCGAACTGTGTCTGGAATGCCGGCCAGCATTTGTTGGCAAATACAACAAACTCTCTTGATCCCTTGTGCTCCTTAGCCCAATCAAGAAGGGTTATTTCATACTGGGCCAGCTTAGGAAGTATGCCGGGCATCTTATTGGCTGCCCCAAGCTCCTCCTCCATGCTCTTGATAACCTCGGGAATACGAGGGTCATTTGCATGTGCATTGAAGGCTGCGAATAAATCAAGCTCTGAATTTTCCTCAATTTCAACGCCAAGATTGTATAATTGCTTGATTGGTGCATTGCATGCAAGGAAGTCCTGAGGACGGGGGCCAAAGGATATGATCTTAAGATTTCTCAGACCGATTACGGCTCTTGCTATCGGAATGAATTCGCTGATCATATCGGCAACCTCATCCGGATCGCCTACAGGGTATTCAGGTATGTACGCCTTTAACTCTCTCAGCTTTAAGTTGTAGCTGGCATTCAGCATACCGCAGTATGCGTCGCCTCTTCCGTCAAGAAGATCATCCCCTGACTCCTCAGCTGCAGCCACATACATAACAGGGCCGTTAAAATACTTGGCGATAAGGGTTTCCGGTGTCTCGGGACCGAAGTTGCCAAGGTAAACTACGAGTGCATTGCAGCCTGCCTCGTTTACTTCAGCCAGAGCCTTCTGCATGTGAATTTCGTTCTCAACAGTTGTCGGGCATTCAAATATTTCACCATATTTTTTGGTGAAGGCATTTACTACGGCTTTTCTTCTGTTAGCGGACAGCTCCATAGGGAAGCAGTCTCTGCTGACAGCAATTATGCCTAATTTGACTTTAGGTATGTTCATCTTTATTTCCTCCATTTTTAATAAAATAAATACCCAGGACTTATTATATTTGATTCGGGAATTTTGTCAATTGGTTTAGAAATATGTATTAGTTTTTTGTATTGGTTTTTAGTGGTATACTCTATAGTACAGCTATGCCGCTTGTCCAGTATTTATTCCGGCTTGTATGTTTTTTCTAATATTTTTAATAGAAAATTTATAATTTGATTGAAGAACGATCCAAAATGTGCTAGGATACAACTATAGACAAGATTCTTATAGGAGGCAGATACGATGGATAATAATAATATTAACTCAAATAATGAGATGTCAAATGAAAATCAAAATCAGCCACAGTATCAGTCAGATGCCACACAGCCGGTAAGCGGTCAAAGCTATAGCCAGCAGAATAACCAACCGCAGTATAATCAGCAGCAACCACAGTATCAATTTGGACAGCCACCGTATCAGCAGTCATATAATTATCAGCCTGGCAATGAGCAGAAAAATGGCGGCTACGGTATGGCAGTAGCATCATTGGTATTGGGTATATTTGGTGTATTATTTGGCTGCTGCAGTGTGTGGTTTATAAATATACCGGCGGCAATTGCAGCATTAATTCTGGGTATTATGTCAATCAGAAATAAGAAAGCAGGAAAGGGCATGGCAATTGCAGGTATTATTCTGTCAAGCATTGCCCTGGTAATAGGTATTCTTGCTCTGATAGGTACCATCATCTTGCTCACCAACCCGTATTTATATGAGGAAATGCTGTCGGATATGTTTGGCGATGAATTTTATGATATGTTCAAGCAATTTGAAAGATACAACAACTTATATTAATAATATCCTGCCTTAAGGTGTCAGGTAGGGATTAAAGTTTCTTACTATCCAGTAAATTACCATAAAGATTATTAAGCATATATAGAAGCTTAAGCGGCGTGGAAGCAGCCGGATGCGTTTACCGTAGCTGAAGGCCGCAAGCTCTATATAGGCAAGTACGAACAGTATTGCCATTATAGCTATAGAAAGATTATACCTTAAGGATTCAAGGATATTGCCGTTCAGCAGAGCTAACACGCTTCTGGTGTTTCCGCAGGAAGGGCAATAGAGATGAAACATGGAATAAAAGGTACACCTTGGGAAATATTCTGACATAATTATAAGCTGATTACGAAATATAAAAGCTGCTATGGCTGCAAGTGGGATAAATATAGTGATTATTCTGTATAGCTTTATCCTATTCATGTTCAGGTATCTCCGTCTTTAATGCAGAATGGATTGCTTCAAACAGCATTTATGCAAGAATTAATGCCCATGAAGCTGTTCATAGCGTTTAATTAAGACAAAATAAAATTATAGGTCTGACTAATTAATAGTATAGTTTATACTGTAGCTTAATACAATATATAAATATATTCAAAGGAGAAATGCTATGGGGGAGAATTTCGATACCAATGATGGAAGAATCAATCAGGAGCAGAATTCAACTTCACATCAGCCGGAAAATCAACCATCAGGTCAACAGCAGGCAGCAGGTCAATCACTAAATCAGACACAGGGAGCTCAGCCATCCGGTCAGTCACAGGGTTATCCGTATCCAGCTAACCAGCCGCAGGGATACCAGCAGTCGTCCGGTCAGGCGCAGAGCTATCAGCAGCCGTCCGGCCAGCCACAGGGTTATCCAAATCCCGCAAACCGGCCGCAGGGCTATCAGCAACCGTCCGGTCAGCCGCAGAGCTATCAGCAGCCGTCCGGCCAGCCACAGGGCTATCCGTATCCTGCAAATCAGCCGCAGGGATACCAGCAACCGTCCGGTCAACCCCAAGGCTATCAGCAGCAGGCAAACCAGCCACAGGGCTATCCTCAGCCTGCAGGGGGGTATCATTACCAGCAGCCGCAATATAACGGTCAGACGCAGGGCAACATAAATCAGGCCTATGGCTATCATCAGGGCGGCAGTCAGGGTGGACAGCCCGGCAATAAGGGATTGGCTATAGCATCCATGGTATGTGGAATAGTAAGCTTGTGTTTTCTTTGTGTTGGATATATTTCACTTCCCTGTGGAATAGTTGGTCTGGTACTCGGTATTGTCAGCCTGAGAAAGAAAGCAGGCGGCAGGGGAATGGCTATAGCAGGTGTTGTTACCTCAATTATTGCATTGGCCTTATATCTTATATTAGTAATCGGTGTATGGGGCTGTATGGGATATACAAACAGCTTAATCGATGAAATGATGAATAATGTATACTATTATTAATAATGGCCTCATTTATTAATTAAGGTATATGATTATTACCGAATATGCAATGCAGATTAAAAGCCGGAAGAATATGCTTAAGGGACGCATAGACTACCGGTTTTTCTTTTATACCTCCAGCTTTTTTATAACACCATCCGGATTACATAATCTGGACAACTGATATTCTTTTAACCAGCGAATAATGGATGATGCTGAAAAACAGATTATGATATATAAAAACATATAAAACAGATATTCTTATTATGCTTGTTATATTATAGGAGATAATATATAATAACTGTTAAATATATTGAAATATTGTGGGATAGGTGTAGGAATGAATTTACATGAGTATCTGAAGCAGCATTTATTAATTGCAGATGGTTCCATGGGAACCTATTATTCCTCCCTTGCAGGGCAGGACGGGGATTTGTCGGAACTGGGGAATCTGACTTCGCCGGAGCTTATAGAGCGCATACATAAGGAATATATTGCGGCGGGTGCCAGACTGCTGCGCACCAATACCTTTGCTGCGGGCAGACGGATCCTGCAGCTGGATAAAAATATGCAGGAGACGGTTATCCGTACTGCCTGCGCCATTGCCAAAAAGGCTGTGAAGGAATCCAGGGGCTTGCTGGCAGAGGATGAAAGGATATGGATACTGGGTGATATTGGCCCTATAAATGAGGATGCAAACAACTCCGAAGCTGATGTTTTGGAGGAGTATAAATTTATATGCGATATATTTATTGATGAAGGACTGGATGGCATTCACTTTGAAACCATGTCAAATACTAATTACATCGAAATGTTGGTTCCCTATATTAAGGAGAAAAGGCCGGATACCTTTATATTGGCCAGCTTTTCTGTGAACAAGAACGGCTATTCTATTGACGGAATAAGTGCATCAAAGCTGCTTGAGCGATGTGCGCAAATCGAGGGAGTGGATGCCTGTGGCCTTAATTGTGCGGTAGGCTCAGGCCATATGTATCAATTACTTCAGAATATATCACTTCCCAATAATAAATTTATTTATTCGTCGCCAAATGCCGGCTATCCTGAGCAGATGCAGAACAGGATGGTCTTTATTGATAATGCCCTGTATTTTGCTGAAAATATGAACAAGATAGCCCGGCTTGGCATCAATATCATAGGAGGCTGCTGCGGTACAACACCCGCTTATATAAGAAATCTGACCAGAAAGATAGCTGCCGAAGGCAGCCCTGAAAAGGATGCAGCCGATAGAGGCAGAGGGCAGCTTAGCTGCGTAAAATGTCAGGAGCAGGCGGAAGCAGTAAGGGAAAATGAGTTTTATCAATTATTTGGCAGTGGGAAGAAGGTCATTGCGGTAGAGCTTGATCCTCCCTATAATGCCGAGATAGATAGATTAATGGAATGTGCCCACAGGATAAAGGCCCTTGGGGCTGACATTATAACAATTGCAGATTCACCTATGGGAAGAAGCAGGGTGGATTCCATTCTGATGAGCCTGAAGATAGCTGACAATACCGGCCTGCGGGTAATGCCTCATATCTGCTGCAGGGACCGTAATATGATTGCCATCAGATCCGCTCTTTTGGGGGCATATATACATGGCATCAGAAACCTGCTTATCGTCACAGGTGATCCTGTGCCGCTTGAGGTCAGGACCAGGACCACCGGAGTATTTGACTACAATTCCATTCAGCTGATGAATTTTGTAAAGGAAATGAATGAGGAGCTCTTTGCAGCTGATCCATTTTACTTTGGTGGAGCCCTTAACCAGAGCAGGGGAAATATTGATAAAATAATAGAACGAATGCAAAAAAAGATTGAGGCAGGAGCGACATATTTCCTTACCCAGCCTGTATATTCAGATGAGGATGTATGGCGGATAGGCTATATCAAGGAAAGGCTAAATACCAAGATATTATGCGGCATTATGCCATTTGTAAGCTATAAAAACGCCAACTTTATCAAGAACGAGGTCAGCGGGATCTGTGTACCTGATGAGGTAATACAAAGGTACCGGCCTGATATGTCACGCCAGGAGGCAGAGGAATGCGGCGCCCGGCTTGCCAGGGAAATGATAGAAAAGCTTGATTCTGTTGCCGACGGATATTACTTTATGCTGCCCTTTAACCGGGTAAGCCTTCTGGAGAAGATTCTGAACAGGTAGAAAATTGTGTGCAGGCATGTGCAGGTTTTTTGCACATGCTTACTTATCATAATTCTATAAGATACTGCAGAAAGAGGTTTGCTATGACAAGAGATGAGTTTTTAAATCTGGTGAAATCAAAAATCGTAATTTTGGATGGTTCAACAGGCAGAAACCTGCAAAAAAGGGGAATGCCTGTAGGGGTATGCCCGGAGGAATGGATTCTTAATAATCCCCGGGTGCTTATTGATTTGCAGAGAGAGTTTCTTGAAGCAGGAACGGATATATTGCTTGCCCCGACATTTACGGCCAATCGTATAAAGCTGGCTGAATACGGGCTGTCGGAGCAGATAGAGCAGATAAATAAAAATCTTGTAAGGCTCAGCAAACAGGCTATAGCGGAATACAGGGAAAAAACCGGCGATACAAGCAAAAAATATATAGCGGCAGATATCGCTATGACAGGCAGGCAGGTGCAGCCTTTGGGAGATCTGCCCTTTGAAGAGCTGGTGGATATATATAAGGAGCAGTACGGATACCTGCTGGATGAGGGCATAGATCTGTTAATGGTTGAGACGATGATGAGTCTGCAGGAATGCAGGGCCGCTTTGCTGGCTGCAAAGGAAAGCTGCGAGCTTCCTGTAATGATTTCTCTGACCTTTGACAGCAATGGCAGAACCCTGTACGGCACTGATGCCAAAACAGCCGTAATAGTCCTGCAAAGCATGGGAGCAGATGCGGTAGGCATAAACTGCTCGGTAGGGCCTGATAAGATGCATGATCTGGTTACAGAGATGAAAAACTATGCATATGTGCCTATCCTTGTAAAGCCTAATGCAGGCATTCCCCAGCTGGTTAATGATGAAACGGTTTTCCCGATGGGACCGGATGAATTTGCCCGTGAGATGAAGGTGCTTGCCCTTGCCGGTGCCAATATTATAGGAGGCTGCTGCGGAACCACACCGGAGCATATCAGGCAAATGGTAAAGCTGGCCGGCCATCTGCCCCCCGAGCCGCCACGAATTAAGGGACATGTAAGGGCACTGACCACCGAGCAAAATACCCTGGAGATTTCTTTGGACAAGAGTCTGCTGATAATAGGCGAGCGAATTAATCCGACCGGTAAAAGCCAGCTGCAGGCCCAGCTAAGGCAAAAGGATATGAGCCTGGTTTCCGAAATGGCTCAGGAACAGGCTGCGCTGGGTGCTGACATACTTGATGTTAATGTAGGCATGAGCTCGGTTGATGAAAAGGAGCTTATGCTTATGGCAATGGAGGAGGCACTGCAGGCAGGCGGCCTGCCTCTGTGCATTGATTCAAGCCATGTATCCGTGATTGAAGCGGCCTTGCGGCTGTATCCCGGAAGGGCCCTGATTAATTCAATATCCCTTGAGAAGGAAAAGTTTGAAAGGCTGATTCCTCTTGCTAAAAAGTATGGGGCCATGTTTATCCTGCTTCCGGTATCGGATAAGGGACTTCCCAAGGATATGGAGGAGAGGAAGGAGATAATTAATTCCATACTTATGCGGGCATATGAGGAAGGCCTGACAGGTGAGGACATCATTGTCGACGGCCTTGTAAATACTGTTGCAGCCTACAGCAATGCCGCCCGTGATACCCTTGCAACTATCAGCTATTGCAGAAATGAGCTGGGACTCGCAACAGTAGTGGGCTTATCCAACATTTCCTTTGGCATGCCACAGCGCCAGATAATCAACAGCACCTTCCTGTCCCTGGCTGTTTCAGCAGGCCTGACTATGGCGATAGCCAATCCCTCGCAGGATCTGCTTATTGCCACCGCTATGGCGGCAGATTTACTGATGGCTAAGGAGGATGCGGCAATCCGCTATATAGAAAGGGTTAATGCAAGGCCCCCTATTCTTGGCGATGGGCGGACAAGCGGCCCTGAAAAATCGGCACAGGCTGCAGCTGATGCGGCTAAGGTACAGGCTGGCATTTGTGCACAGGATGGTAATAATGCAAAGATCGGCAATAATGCGCAAACCGGCACAAATGCGCAGATTGGCAATAATGCACAGACCGGTGATATACAGCAGACTGATAATCAGCGGCAGACAGATAAGCAACAGGCTGATGAAGGCTTGCTTTCAGCAGCAGACGAAAAGGAAGCACATTCCCGTTCGGTTTATAATGCTGTGGTAAAGGGAAATAAAAGGAATATCATACAGCTGGTGGATGCCGCCCTTGCTGCCGGCATAAGCCCCGGAGAGCTGATAGACAAGACCCTGATAGCTGCCATAAATGAGGTCGGTCGCCTCTACGATCAGCAAATATATTTCCTGCCACAGCTTATTGCAGGTGCGGAGGCCATGAAGCTGGCCATGGAGCATGTAGAGCCAATGCTGGCAAAGGGCGGGCAGGCAAGCAAAAAAGGAACTGTTGTAATTGCAACTGTAGCAGGCGATATTCATGATATAGGCAAGAATCTGGTGGCATTGATGCTTAAAAATTACGGCTACCGGGTAATAGATTTGGGCAAGGATGTGCCCACAGACAGAATTATTCAGGCAGCTAAGGCTGAAAAGGCCGATATCATAGCCCTGTCGGCATTAATGACCACAACAATGATTGAGATGAAAAATGTAGTAGCAAAAGCAAGGGCAGAAGGGATTAAGGCAAAAATAATGATCGGAGGCGCTGTCGTTACCGAAGGCTATGCCAGGGAAATAGGGGCTGACGGTTATTCAGAGAATGCCCAAGCGGCGGTGGCTCTGGCGGACAGACTTATGGATGAAATTAAGACGGAGGAAGGCAAAGCATGAGAACGGAGCAGGAAAATACTAATCAGACAGAACAGGAAACTACCGGATTGACGGTTGATGTCATAATACCCACCTATCATTCCGATGACAAGCTGGAGAGGCTTTTGATTATGCTGTATAAGCAGACGGTCAGACCCAACAGGGTTATTATTCTTCATACCGTCTCCTATGAGGGTGAGCTGCAGCCCCTGCCGGAGATAGAGGGGAGCAATATAACTGTAGTTCCTATTGAGAAGAAGGATTTTGACCATGGCGGAACCAGAAAGTACGGAGCATCGTTGTCTGATGCCGATATACTCCTGTTTATGACCCAGGATGCAATACCGGCTGATGAGTACCTTATAGAGAGACTTCTGCAGCCCTATAAGGAAGAAGGTGTTGCCGCCAGCTACGCACGTCAGCTGGCTCAGGAGAACGATAATCTGATAGAGAGATTCACCCGGAGCTTTAACTATCCCAAAAAAAGCAGGGTTAAATCAAAGGCTGATGTGGAACAGCTGGGTATTAAGACTATTTTCTGCTCAAATGTATGCGCAAGCTATAAAAACAGTGTTTACAGGAGCCTGGGAGGCTTTGTTGACCGGACTATTTTCAATGAGGACATGCTTATGGCTGCGGCCATGATAGATGCCGGCTACCGTATTGCTTATGTTGCAGAGGCCAGGGTATACCATTCCCACAGCTACACATACCTGCAGCAGTTTAGCAGAAATTTTGACCTGGGAGTATCACATAAGCAGTATGCCGAGGTGTTTTCAAGGTATAAAAGCGAAGCAGAAGGCATCAGGCTGGTAAAGAAGACTCTTGATTATCTTGTTGAAAGGAAGCTTTACATTCATATAGCGGATTTGATATTTACCAGCGCCTTCAAGTTTTTGGGCTATCAGCTGGGTAAAAGATATGATCTTCTTCCGATGAAGCTTGTGAGATGCTTCAGCATGAATAAGTCCTACTGGGACAAGCTTAAATGACCTCATTAATGCAAATTCATTAATGAAAATGGAGAATGGCACAATGAGTACAGTAGCAGTAATTATGGCAAGCTATAACGGTGAAAAATATGTCAGGCAGCAGATAGAATCCATTTTTGCCTCCGGCTTTGGTGATTTTGAAATATTTATATATGACGACGGCTCGAAGGACAATACCATTGGTATAATTTCCGAGCTTGAACAGCAGCACCCTGGCAGGATACATCTGCATCAAAATGAAACGAATCTGGGGGTGACTCGCAACTTCCTTCAGGCAGTTGCAAGAGTGGAGGCAGATTATATAATGCTTTGCGATCAGGATGATGTCTGGAAGCCGAATAAAATAGAAAAAACCCTGAATAGAATGAAGGCCTTGGAAAAGCGTATGGGCAGGGATTTGCCTCTGGCAGTATTTACAGATGCGGTTATAGTGGATGAAAGGCTAAACAAAATAAGCGACTCCTTTTTTAGATTTAATCACTTAAATCCCAAGAAAACCGATCTGGCGCATATCCTTATGGAGAATAAATTAATCGGCTGTACCGTGATGGTAAATGCCTTTGTCGGAAAGCTTCTAAAGCAGTATCCCATACCGGAGCATGCAAGATTTCATGACTGGTGGATTGCATTGCTGGCTTCTTCCATGGGAAAAATCAGCTTTATAGACGAGGGTACCTTATATTATAGGCAGCATGGCGGTAATCTGGTTGGCGGCACGGGCTTTATAAGCTACTTGAAAAACAGGCTGGCAAACATCAGAAAACAGAAGGATGCCCTGATGAGCCTTTATCGTCAGGCTGAGGATTTTCTTGCCATATATGATGAGATTTTACCGCAGGAGAGCAAAAGGATTATCAGGGAATTTGCATCCATCCCCCAAATGGGTTTTTTTTCAAAGCGCCTGACCTTAATCAGGAACGGATACTTAAAATCAGGACTTATTCGCAATCTGGGGCTAATGCTTATTGTATAATTATACTCACAAATACTGTATAATTATAAATTGCCTGCCAAAACGATTTATCAGTTTAAATCAATAAAAATTTGTCCTATTTAGCCTGCTATCATGACTTGACAAATGAAACCTCAATTGGTAAAATAACTAACAACTTAATAATCTTATTTTTATGCAGCAAACGCAAAGCCCCATTGCAGAGTGTCCTGTGTGGTGGGCTTTTCTTATATAAATTCAATCATCCAAGATTGTACAAGACAGGAGGAACATGCCATGAAAAGGATAGTATTGTCCATTCTTGTGGATAACACCGCAGGAGTATTGAGCCGTGTTGCAGGCTTGTTCAGCAGACGAGGCTATAATATAGATAGCTTGACTGTGGGTGAAACACAGGATCCTGCAATTTCGCGAATGACAGTTTTGGCGAAGGGGGACGACCAGATACTGGAGCAGATACGCAAGCAGCTTATGAAGCTGGAGGACGTCAGGGAAATTATTGAGCTTGTTCCGGGCGAATCTGTTACCAGAGAGCTGATACTTGTAAAGGTTAGTGTGAGTGAAAAGGATCGGCAGTCGGTTATATCAATAGCCAACATTTTCCGTGCAAAGATTGTTGATGTAGCTCCTGAATCACTGATTATTGAACTCACCGGCAGCCAGGATAAGGTAAATGCCTTTATCAGGCTGCTTGATCAGTATAATATAATAGAATTGGTTAGGACAGGTATTACAGGCCTGACAAGAGGCTTCGGAGATATATCGGATTTTATCGATGAAACCGACAGCTAAACTTTAGACAGCTGAACATAAGATACATAAGATGCTTATAAATCATTCAAATGCAATGATTTAATTAATAAGATAAAATAACGGAGGCGCAAGCCTCCTAAAAAATGGAGGAAGTGTTTTATGGCAAAGATTTATTATCAGCAGGATTGCAATCTTTCCTTACTGGAAGGAAAAACAGTAGCAATTATCGGCTATGGCAGCCAGGGGCATGCGCATGCATTAAATGCTAAGGAATCAGGGGTGCATGTAATAATTGGCTTGTACGAAGGAAGCAAATCCTGGGCCAAGGCGGAAGCGGCCGGATTCGAGGTATATACTGCGGCAGAAGCAGCAAAAAGAGCCGATATCATCATGATTTTGATTAATGATGAAAAGCAGGCCAAATTGTATAAGGAATCAATTGCTCCCAATCTTAAGCCCGGCAATGCATTAATGTTTGCACATGGTTTCTGTATACATTTCGGTCAGATTATTCCTCCGGCTGATGTCGATGTATTGATGATTGCACCCAAGGGACCGGGACATACCGTAAGAAGCCAGTATCTTGAAGGTCGTGGCGTTCCTTGCCTTATAGCCGTACATCAGGATGCCACAGGCAAGGCAAAGGATATAGGTCTGGCATATGCATTGGCTATAGGTGGCGCAAGGGCCGGTGTACTTGAGACAACCTTCAGGGAAGAAACCGAAACCGACCTTTTTGGCGAGCAGGCAGTCCTTTGTGGTGGAGTTACATCCCTTATGAAGGCCGGCTTTGAGACTTTGGTTGAAGCAGGCTATTCACCTGAGAGCGCATATTTTGAGTGTATCCATGAGATGAAGCTTATTGTTGATCTGATTAATGAAAGCGGTTTTGCAGGTATGAGATATTCAATATCCAATACCGCTGAATATGGTGATTATATTACCCAGCCCAAGATTATAAATGAAGAAAGCAAGAAGGCTATGAAGCAGATACTTACCGATATCCAGAACGGTACATTTGCCCGCAACTGGTTATTGGAGAACCAGATAGGATGCCCTAACTTCAATGCTATGAGAAGGATGGAGGCTGAGCATCCGCTTGAGAAGGTTGGTGCCGAGCTTAGAAAGATGATGAGCTGGACAGGTAAGTCCAAGCTTCTTGATAACTAATCTGATATAAAACCGATTAATCTATATATTAAGTAGCTAGCGTAAGCCCGTATCTTATGGTATATTATAGATACATATATGCTAGCTTCTTAATTTTCTGCAATTAACAAACTTATGAAAGGTACGTGTTAATTTATGAAAAAGATTAGAATAGGTATAGTAGGCTATGGCAATCTGGGAAGAAGTGCCGAGCTGGGAATCCGACAGAATGATGACATGGAGCTTGCAGGAGTATTTACCAGGCGCAATCCGTCTGATATTGAGCTTCTTACGGAGGGTGTTGGCGTATATAATATTGAAGCTGCCCAAAGAATGACCGACAAAATTGACGTGATGATTTTATGTGGAGGCAGCATGTCGGATTTGCCGGTACAGGGACCGGAATTTGCAAAAATGTTCAATACTGTTGACGGCTATGATACACATGCCAAAATACCGGAATACTATGAGGCTATGGACAGGCAAGCCAGGGAGAACAGGAATGTAGCAGTTATATCCTCCGGATGGGATCCGGGCATGTTCTCCTTAAGCAGGTTATATGGAGAAGTAATTTTGCCCAGGGGCAGGAATTACACCTTCTGGGGCAAGGGTGTCAGTCAGGGACATTCGGATGCAATCCGCCGTATAAAGGGTGTAAAATATGCCAAGCAATATACCATACCTGTTGAAAGCGCTATAAACAGTATCAGAAAAGGTGAAACACCGGATCTGACACCAAGACAGAAGCATATAAGGGAATGCTATGTAGTGGCGGAGGAGGGTGCCAACAAGGAGGCTATTGAAAGAGAAATCAAGACTATGCCGAATTATTTCTCCGATTACGATACTATAGTACATTTTATAACTATGGAGGAGTTTGAGAAAAAGCACGGCGGGCTTGCCCATGGCGGCTTTGTGATTCAAACCGGCAGAACAGGCTTAAACAATGAACATAATCACATAATTGAATACAATATCAAGCTGGATTCCAACCCTGATTTTACAGCCAATGTTCTTCTTGCATATGCAAGAGCTGCTTTCAGGCTTCAGCAGGAGGGAAGCTATGGCGCAAAAACAGTATTTGACATAGCACCTGCCTATCTGTCTCCTAAGTCGGCAGATGAATTAAGAAGAACTATGCTGTAAAATGATGACATATTTGCTTATCTTCGATATGATATATCAGTCTGAAATTTAATAGTTTTCATTAAGATCGAAAATAATATAAAGCAGGCTCAGTATCTATCAATAAACAATGTTGTTTGCGGTAATCAGCCTTTGGTAGATACTAAGCCTGCTTTTTTGCTGTTGCAGAAATATCCATAATTTTAATAGATTTGTAACAGATGTTTAATTATTTATTTATGGTAAAATTGCCATAAAATGTTATAATATGTTTATTAATAGGATCTACAGGGACTTTATGCCAATATAAGGCTGATGAATTAAAAGCTTTGATATGTCCAATAATAAGTTCAGACACAAAGCTTATAACAGCTAACACTTTATATTTGCATATATTGCTTTTGCTAATATGAGTTAGCAGAAATGAGGTTAATCTATGAGCGAATGGAAGCTGCTGCTGTTGTTGGAGTATAAGTGGCGCATGTTCAGGCTGTACAGAAAGCTGCTAAATTACTTGCTTAGAAAAAAGGTAAGTTTAACATCTCCTTTGTTATGCTTTATTACAAAAAGATTGGACAAGAACGGAATGCTGATAACCCGGTTGAAATATAGCTATGAGATGCAAACAGGAGTTAAGCTGGTTTTTTATAAATGTGATGAATACAGATAAAAAGAATACAGATAAATTTAATTAACAAGACAAATCAGTGATTCCGGGTATAAGCGTAAAATCCGGAGTATGCTTTTAGTGTGCTAAAAGGCTATCCAGAAAGTGCCTGACACCTTATGGTGCAGGAAATTTCAGGACAGCCTTTTTCAGGTTCTTAGCTTTGGTCTGTTCAATATAAGATTTCATTTTTTGTAATAGCTTTGATTATCTAAGAAGTCTCTCTTAATCCGTCCTTGTTTAATTTGGTTATGTATGTTTCAGCCTTATATGTAAATACTAGATAAGTGTATCAAATTTTTTATAAAAGCCTGCTTATAATAGCCTATTCATAATTCTGCCTTTCAGGCGTCTTAAGCAGGCAGTCTGGCAACGGAGCCTTTTACAAAGGCTTCCCGTGCACGTTTATTTACGGCCTACGGCTTCTGGCCGGTTAAGGCTTATTTTATACCTGAAAGCGGACAAACACAAGCTAGTTTGGGGGTTGGTAATATGACCAGATATAAAGCCGGAATTGACATCGGATCGACTACTGTGAAGCTGGTTGCTCTGGATGATGACAATAAATTGGTCTTTAATGAATACATCAGGCATTTTTCGGATATAAAATCGGCAGTTTTTAAGCTTATACAGGATTGCTATGACGCCTTGGGGGATGTTTGGCTGCGGCTGTGCATAACAGGCTCCGGCGGCTTATCGGTATCCAAATGGCTGGGTATAGACTTTATACAGGAGGTTATAGCCTGCAGAAGGGCTGTTGAAGCATTTATACCCGATACGGATGTAGTTATTGAGCTGGGTGGTGAGGATGCCAAAATAACATATCTGAAGGGAACGGCGGAGCAGAGGATGAATGCCAGCTGTGCCGGAGGCACCGGAGCCTTCATAGATCAGATGGCTACCCTTCTTGATACTGATGCGGCAGGCCTTAATGAATTTGCCAAAGGCTGCAGTATCATCTATCCGATAGCCTCCCGTTGCGGTGTTTTTGCCAAAACGGACATTCAACCCCTGATAAATGAAGGCGCCCGTAAGGAGGATATAGCGGCTTCAATTTTTCAGGCTGTAGTAAACCAGACCATAGGTGGCCTGGCCTGTGGCAAACCCATCAGAGGCAAGGTGGCCTTTCTGGGTGGGCCCCTGTATTTTTTATCGGAGCTGAGAAAGCGCTTTGTTGATAGCCTGAAGCTGAAGGAAGGCGATTTTATCTCACCTGAGAACTCGCAGCTTTTTACGGCTATTGGGGCGGCTCTTTCTTCGGCTGGATTAAAGTCAATAGAGCTTAAACAGCTGCGAAGGAGGGCGGAGGGTTTAGCTGATTTTAAAGATGAGGGAGTAAAAAGACTGCGGCCTCTGTTTGAAAATGAGGAGGAATATAAGGCCTTTCAAAAAAGGCACATGCAGGCAAGAGTAAAAAGAGCCGAGCTGGCCGGCTACAGGGGAAAAGCATTTTTAGGCATCGATGCCGGCTCAACTACAACAAAGCTTGCTTTAATCGGAGAGGACGGCTCCCTGCTTTATTCATACTATTGCAGCAATGAGGGAGAGCCGCTTAAAAAACTGACACGCGCCCTTAGGGAGCTTTATGGCTTGCTGCCGCCCGGTGTTAAGATAGGCAAAAGCACCGTAACAGGTTACGGCGAAGCTCTTATTAAGGCCGCTCTGGGCATTGATATCGGGGAAATCGAAACAATGGCGCATCTGCAGGCGGCAAAGCATTTCCTTCCGGATGTAGATTTTATATTGGATATTGGCGGGCAGGATATGAAATGCCTGCGTATAAAAAACGGTGCCGTTGACAGCATACTCCTAAATGAGGCCTGTTCATCCGGTTGCGGCTCCTTCCTTGAGGGCTTTGCCAAATCGCTTAACATGAGCATTGAGGATTTTGCCAGGGAAGCCCTGTTTGCAAAGGAACCCACCGATCTGGGTACAAAGTGTACGGTCTTTATGAACTCCAAGGTAAAGCAGGCCCAAAAGGAGGGTGCCACCATAGCCGATTTGTCAGCCGGCCTGTCATATTCGGTAGTAAGAAATGCCCTTTATAAGGTTATCAAGCTCAGGGATGAGGCTGAGCTTGGCAAAAGGATTGTTGTTCAGGGAGGGACATTTTTAAATGATGCGGTACTCAGGTGCTTTGAGCTGATAAGCGGCAGGGAAGTCACACGGCCTGATATAGCCGGGCTTATGGGGGCATACGGTGCGGCGCTGATAGCAAGAGATCGCTACAGGGAAGGTGAAGAAAGCAGCCTGCTGGCGGCAGAGCAGCTGGAGGATTTTACTGTCAGCACGGCAAGCAGGCGCTGCTCAGGCTGCGGCAATCAATGCCTTCTTACGATAAATAAATTCTCAAACGGTGAGTCCTTTATAGCCGGCAACAGATGCGATGGAGCCTTGAGTGCAAATAAAAGCAGAAAGGATAATAAGCTGCCAAACCTGTATAAGTATAAATACAGGCGAACCTTTGACTATGAGCCACTGGATGAGGCTTTGGCAAAAATGGGCACAATCGGAATTCCAAGGGTTTTGAATATGTATGAAAATTATCCCTTCTGGTTCACATTTTTTACAGAGCTGGGCTTCAGGGTTATTCTGTCTTCTCCATCGGGAAAGAAGCTGTATGAAAAGGGACTTGAGACCATCCCGTCGGAATCCGCCTGCTATCCGGCCAAGCTATGCCATGGGCATGTGCTGGATCTGATTGAAAAGGGCGTGGATGCCATATTCTATCCTTCGATTGTCTACGAAAGAAAGGAATTCAGGGAAGCCAACAACCATTATAACTGTCCGGTGGTTATATCCTATCCGGAGGTCATTAAAAGTAATGTTGATGAAATAAGGAAGAAAAATATCAGGTGGATATCTCCCTTTTTGTCACTTGATAATAAAAATGTCCTGGTAAAGCGGATGAAGGAGGAGTTGTCCGACTATAATATCAGCTATGAGCGTGTACGGCAGGCTGTAGAAAAAGCCTGGGCAGAACAGGACAGATATAAAAGGGATATTCAGCAAAAGGGCAGACAGGTGCTGGCTTATCTTAAGGCCAACAATAAACGGGGTATAGTTCTTTGCGGAAAGCCCTATCATGTGGACCCTGAAATAAACCATGGTATACCGGAGCTTATTTTGTCCTGCGGTATGGCGGTGCTTACCGAGGACAGCATAAGCCATATAGCGCCCTTAAGGTACAGGCTGAGGGTAGTAGACCAGTGGGTTTATAATTCAAGGCTGTACAGGGCTGCCGGTCTTGTAGCCCAGGAGCCATGCCTTGAGATGGTGCAGCTTAATTCCTTTGGCTGTGGTATTGATGCCGTAACAAGCGATCAGATAGCCGAGATCCTTGGCTCTGCCGGAAAGATTTATACCATGATAAAAATAGATGAGGGCAATAATCTGGGAGCGGCCAAAATAAGAATCCGTTCCCTTAAGGCTGCAGTGGAGGATCGGGAGAGAAATAATTACAGTATTAAGACTGAAGAAAAAGGCTACCACAATCCACTCTTTACAAAGAATATGAGACAGACCCATACGATACTTGCTCCCCAGATGGCACCGATACATTTTGAACTGGTGCAGGAGGCGGCCAGGGCAAGCGGCTACAGACTGGAGGTGCTGCCGGCTGTAGACAGGGAGGCTATAGATGAAGGCCTGCGCTATGTCAACAATGATGCCTGCTACCCGGCAATAATTATGGTAGGCCAGGTTATCAGGGCATTAAAATCCGGCAAATATGATACTGACAGAACGGCGGTGATAATAACCCAGAGCGGTGGAGGCTGCAGGGCAACCAATTATATGGCTTTTCTGCGTCTGGGTCTGAGACAGGCCGGTTTTGGCAATGTACCGGTTATATCCCTGAATATGGCAGGGCTGGAAAAGCAGCCGGGCTTTAAGCTGACCCTGGCTATGGTGAACAGAGCCATCATGGCATTGGTTTATGGTGATCTTTTTATGCGGCTGCTTAATCGGACAAGGCCTTATGAGCGATTTCCGGGCTCAGCCCAGCTTCTGTATGAAAAATGGAAAAGGCTGGCTAAGGAAAACATAAGGGCAGGTGACAAAAAGGGCTTTAGCCGGAATATCGAAGGGATTGTAAGGGAGTTTGACAAGCTGGAGCTTGTGGATAAAAGGAAGCCGAGAGTCGCTGTTGTAGGGGAGATATTATTAAAATACCACCCCACAGGCAATAATAATATTGTCGGAATACTGGAGCAGGAAGGAGCTGAAGCGGTTGTACCTGATCTTATGGATTATTTCTTATATTCTTCTTACAATCCACGATTCAGATTTAGATATCTTGCCGGGAAGAAACTAGATGTCCACAAGGGGGATATAGCAAGGAGCTATATTATGAGCTACCGCAATATAATGATAAGGGAGCTTGAAAAAAGCAAGCGCTTTGAACCCCCTGTCCCGATTGAAGGGCTGGCGGAAATGGCCTCGGAAATTCTGTCGCTGGGAAACCAGACAGGAGAGGGCTGGCTGGTTGCTGCCGAGATGATTGAATTTATTAAGCAGGGAGTTGACAATATCATATGTGTGCAGCCTCTGGCCTGCCTTCCCAATCATCTGGCGGGAAAGGGAGTGATTAAGCCGATAAAGGAAAGATATCCCCAGGCCAATATCCTGCCGATAGATTATGATCCGGGTATATCCAGCGTAAACCAGCTGAACAGGATTAAGCTGCTTCTTTCTGCTGCAGATAAAGAGAAGAAGGCATAGCGAACGCTATATGCTGGAGAATTTTGTTTATATTAATTAATCGGACTAATAATAAATAAACGGACTAATAATAAAATAATTCGGACTTATTATAATACGGGAAAATACTTCATACAGCGGCTGCGCAGATTTGACCGGTAATATTTCATCTGCGCAGCTGAATCTTTGTTAAGGAGCAATCCTGATTTGCTGTACGGCTGAAATCAGTGTTCTGAAAAAATATGAGAATATGTCTATTTATTGGATATTTGCTCAGCAGTTATGGCAATTTTATCAAAGATGAGGTATAATTTAGCTATGTGGAAATTCCTTTAAATTCTCATGGAAGGTGTGGATTAATGAAAGCCTTGATATTGTCCTTCCTTGCATTTGCTTTGTTTAATTTTACAGGTTTATCTCAGGCTGCTGCAGGGCCGGAAACAAAGGAGACTGTCATTCAGGCAGACTCTAAAAAATCAGCGAAGACAGATGGGGAGAAGTCAAGCGAGAAGCCAAGTCTGCAGATAAGCAGTGAAAAGCTGGCCTTGCAGATGGTTGAAGGTAAATTTGATGATACGTATAAAAAGCTGGCTCCGGTAGCGAAAAAATCGTTAACAAAGAGCAAGCTAAAGCAGGGATGGAATGATACCGTACAGGGTTTGGGAAAGTTTGTAGCGGTTCATTCCGGTAGTTATAAGGATTATGGCGATTATAAGCTTGTGGAGCTTGTTCTTCAATTTGAATACAACGGTGTGCAAATAAGCTTATCATACGACAATAAGGAACAGATAACCGGCATTTATTTCAGCTATCGGCCTATTGAAGAAGAGGCGGTCGAGACAAAGGATTTTAAAGAAGTCAAAATTAGCATCGGTAAAGGCAAGTACCCTCTTAAGGCAATTTTAACCCTGCCTAAAAAGGTAAAAAAAGCTCCCGTTGCCATACTGGTGCCGGGCAGCGGCACTCATGATGCCAATGAAACTATCATTGCCAATAAGGTTTTCCGTGATTTGGCCTGGGGACTGGCAAAGCAGGGTATAGCAAGCATAAGATATAATGAACGCCTGTTTACATATCCGGAGCTTCTTACAGAAGCTGAATTTACGATTCAGACGGATTGCCTAAACGATGCGGCAGACGCCATCAGCTACGCATTAAGCAGCAAGGATGTCGATAATAAAAGGGTATATCTAATCGGCCACAGCCTGGGGGGAATGATGGCGCCAAAAATAGCCACTGACAATCCGGGGCTTGCGGGAATAGTTATTTTGGCTGGAAGTCCGAGAAGGCTTGAGGATATTATATATGATCAAAATCTTAATGCCCTTAAAAATACCAAGGGAATAACAGAAATGCAGATTCAGCTTAACATGACTATAATCGAAAATATGATTAAGCGTGTCAAGGGATTAAAGGAGGGCGGTACGGAAACATTGCTGGGATATCCAACGTCCTATTGGTACAGCCTGAATCAGATTGATACTGCAGAGCTTGCCGTTAAGCTGACAATACCGATCTTTATTGCCCAGGGCAGCGAGGATTTTCAGGTATATGCCGACAAGGATTATATAGAATGGCAGAAGCTGCTGAAGAAAAATAAGAATGTAAGCTTTAAGCTATATGATGGGTTGAACCATCTCTTTATAAAAAGCAACGGGAAAAAGGATATAACTGAATATAATATTCCGGGTGAAGTTGATGCCGGGCTAATTAATGATATTGCTGCCTGGATAAAAAAGAAAAAATAATTGCGTTACGAAAGTCTGACAAAAAATCAATAGGCCGGTTTAGCCTGCCTTGATCTTGTTTTTTCGAAGTGATAGAATAATATGTGTGTTTGTACCACTTGGCTGTTGTGCCACAGTGGTACTGCTTTTATATCAGCTTTTGCAACAATTTATTTACCTGTGATGTATTGCGGGCGGGAAGCTGACATTTTAAGAGGCTTAATAAATAAATTAAAAGGATCAATATTACATACCGGGGGTAATTACTTTGAGAATGATATTTCACTACTTAAAACCATATTATCTGCGAATGTTTTTTGGTCTGATTATCAAAATGCTGGGTACTTTTATGGATCTGGGCTTACCCTGGGTATTGGCATATATAATTGACAATATTATTCCGCTTCAAAATGTTTCTTTAATTCTTTGGTGGGGTGTAGTGATGGTTGCACTCTCGGTGGGAGCCAGAAGCTTTAATATTATAGCTAACCGCATGGCTGCATGGGTGGCAAGAAATACTACACGAACCCTTCGTCATGATCTGTTTGAGAAAATTCTCAGTCTGTCGGGAGCCCAGCTGGATTACTTCACAATCCCGTCCCTTGAAGCACGAATGACTTCGGACACTTATAATATACACAGCATGATCGGCATGATGCAGAGAATTGGAGTACGGGCGCCGATTATACTCATAGGGGGCATCATAATCACCAGCACCCTTGAGCCTGTCCTTACCCTGGTTCTGGTGGGAGTTCTTCCCTTTCTGGCCTTTATCGTAATTTTTGTATCAAAAAAAGGAATCCCCTTATATATCAGGCTTCAGCAGTCGGTGGACAAGATGGTGCGGGTTGTTCGGGAAAATATAACCGGAATCCGGGTGATTAAGGCCCTGTCCAAAAGCAGTTATGAAAAGAAACGCTTTTTTGATGTAAATACCGAGCTGATGAATAAGGAGCTCAAAGCCGGCACAACCATGGCTATAACTAACCCGGCCATGAATCTGATGCTGAATATCGGCCTTACCCTGGTGGTTATAGTTGGGGCATACCGGGTCAATCTTGGCGCATCTCAGCCGGGAAAGATCGTTGCATTTTTATCATATTTTGCAATTATGCTGCAGGCGGTGATGGCTATAACAAGAATATTTGTGGTTTATTCAAAGGCAAGCGCATCGGCTGCCAGAATTGCACAGGTGCTTAATGCCCCGGAGGATTTAAAGACTGTAGAAAATACTAAGCTTATAAGGCCTGAATACCATATTGCCTTTAACCATGTGAGCTTCTCCTATTCCAAGGAGCCTAATATAGTGGATGTGGATTTTGCCATAAAGAAGGGCGGAAGCCTGGGGATTATCGGCTCAACCGGTTCAGGCAAGACTACACTTGTTAACCTGTTAATGCGTTTTTATGATGTGGATGAAGGCTCAATTACTATTGACGGCCGTGACATTAGAAGCTTTGATAAGCAACAGCTGCGTAAAAAATTTGGAGTGGTATTTCAAAATGATGTGCTGTTTGCTGACAGGATATATGAAAATATCAGCTTTGGAAGGGATTTGTCTTATGAGAGGGTTCATAAGGCGGCAGCCGATGCCCAGGCCGCTTCTTTTATAAATGAGCTGGAGGCAGGACTTGATTTTTCGCTGGCAATTAAAGGAAACAACCTTAGCGGCGGGCAAAAGCAAAGACTGCTGATAGCAAGGGCCCTGGCCGGCAAGCCTGAGATTCTGATACTGGATGATTCCTCAAGCGCACTGGATTACAGAACGGATGCCCTGCTAAGAAAGGCAATACGTCAAAATTACAAGGATACAACCATGATAGTAATAGCACAGCGCATAAGCTCAGTGATGAAGCTGGATCATATTTTGGTTTTGGAGGACGGCAAGGTAGCCGGCTACGGAAGCCATGAGGAGCTGCTGGCTGCTTGCAGCGTCTATCAGGAAATATACCAGTCACAGATGATGTCATGATAGGGATGTCATTGGATGTCTGACAGAGGGGGTAATACCTGCTGCAGGATTAAATCGACCGGGAGGATATGACAATGCCAGTAAACACAACGAGATCAAGAATCAGCGAAAAATCCGATAAGCCCAGGGATACCGGCTATGTGCTGAGGAGATTGTGGGCTTATGTATACCAATATAAGCTTATGCTTTTGGCGGCTATTCTGCTTACAATCACCGGAAATATGCTGGGGCTGATTGGGCCTATGCTGTCAGGATACGCTATTGATGCAATACAGCCCGGCAAAGGGCGTGTGGATTTTCCGACAGTATTTTTCTATGCAGCCCTAATGATTGTTTTCTACATTTTTTCATCCATACTGTCATATCTGCTTTCAGTGCTTATGATAAGACTGAGCCAGAAGCTTGTCCGGAGGATGAGAGAGGATGTGTTTGGCAGGCTGGTGGATCTGCCTGTAGGATATTTTGACAGTCATCAGGTTGGTGACATAATAAGCAGAATATCCTACGACATAGATACTGTGAATACCTCCCTTTCAACGGATTTGGTACAGATTTGCGCAAGTGTAATTACCGTTGCGGGCTCATTAATCATGATGCTGGTAATATCGCCAAGACTGGTGCTGGTAATGCTGATTACTATCCCTATGTCCCTGCTTTATACCCGCTATATGGCCAAAAAGGTTCGGCCTCTCTTTCGTACCCGCTCTGCAAAGCTTGGCCAGCTCAACGGCTTTGTGGAGGAGATGGTATCAGGGCAAAAGACCATTAAGGCATATGCGGCTGAGGAGGCTATAATGGACAGGTTCAATGCCCTTAATGGCGAAACAGCCGAGGCTTACTACAGGGCGGAGTATTATGGCAGCATGACCGGGCCTACTGTGAATTTTATCAATAATTTATCCCTGTCCCTGATTACGGTTTTTGGCGCTATTTTATATCTCTATAATAAAATGACTCTGGGTAATATCTCATCCTTTGTCCAGTACAGCAGAAGATTTTCCGGGCCCATTAATGAGGCTGCCAACATAATCAGCGAGCTGCAATCTGCTGCAGCTGCAGCCGAACGGGTTTTCAAGCTGATTGATGAGGCCCCTGAGCCGCCGGATAAGGAGGGGGCTTATGAGCTTTGCGAGCTTAATGGAGATGTAAAAATAGAGGGTGTAAGCTTTGGCTATCTGCCGGACAGGCTAATCATCAAGAATCTGTTCCTTCATGCCAGGCCGGGCAGCCTGACTGCTATTGTCGGGCCTACCGGTGCAGGCAAGACTACGATCATAAACCTGTTAATGAGATTCTATGATGTATGGGATGGCGGCATCTATCTAGACGGGATGGAGACAAGGGAGCTAACCCGCAGCAGCCTCCGCAAGGCCTATGCAATGGTTTTGCAGGATACCTGGCTGTTTGAGGGCAGTATATTTGACAATATAGCTTATGGCAAGGAAAATGCCACGATGGAGGAGGTGGTGGCAGCAGCGAAGATGGCTGGGATACACTCCTTTATCAAGAGGCTGCCGCAAGGCTATAATACCATACTTAATGAAGACGGCTTAAATATATCAAAGGGGCAAAAGCAGCTTTTGACAATTGCCCGTGCTATGCTTCTGGATGCCAAGATGCTTATTCTGGATGAAGCCACCTCCAATGTGGATACCAGAACTGAAATCAAAATTCAGCAGGCAATGCGCAGGCTTATGGAGAAAAAGACCTGCTTTGTCATTGCTCACCGGCTTTCAACAATTAAGGGAGCCGATAATATTCTTGTAGTGGATCAGGGCAATATAGTGGAGCAGGGAAGCCATGAGGAGCTGATGAATAAAAAGGGCTTTTACTACAGGTTATATATGTCCCAGTTTGAATAGATATATATCTATCCCAGCTTGAATATATATATATATATCCTGGTTTGAAAAGATATATATCCCAGTTTGATAGATATATTTTTGAAAGATATATATGTGTTCCGGTATGAATAGTTATATGAGTGTTTCATTTTGAGTAGGTATAAATCATTATATGTCTGTAAATATCATAAAGCAAAAAGGATATATAGCTATTAATAGTTATAAAAGCCATAAAAGAAAGGCAGAAAAAATCTAAAATCTTTTTTAAGTCAAATAAAAGTCTGCAGGCTATTTGATTCAGCTGCAGACTTTTTATACTATGAAGAAAAATCATTTTGCCTCAACTTTATGTACAAGGAGATAATAACATAAGGAGATAATAACTTTCGAAATTTATCAGGAGCCGGCATACAAGCTCTTAAGATCCTTATAAAAGTTAGGATATGATATCTTTACGCATTCGGCATCAACTATCTCGGTCTCACCTTCAGCAAGCAGGCTTGCTATGGCAAAGCTCATGGCGATGCGATGGTCGGATTTGCTGTCTATTGTGGCACCGTGGAGGGGCTTACCGCCATTAATAATAAGACCGTCTTCAGTAGGTGTAACCTCCGCTCCCATGCGGGACAGGTTGTCGGCCATGACATCGATACGGTTTGACTCCTTTACCTTAAGCTCAGCCGCATCCTTTATTACAGTTCGTCCTTTGGCGACAGAAGCCAGTATCGCAATTATCGGTATTTCATCAATAAGGGTCGGAATGATATGCCCGCCAATTTCTGTGCCCTTAAGCTCGCTGTGTCTTACGATAATATCGGCAACCGGCTCACCGGAACCCTTCCTTACGTTTTCCAGCCTGATATCGGCTCCCATTTGCCTGCAAATAGTTAAAATACCTTCTCTTGTTGGGTTAATCCCTACGTTTTTGAGCAGTATTTCGGAATTGGGAACAAGCAATCCGGCTGCTATAAAAAAGGCTGCCGAGGATATATCTCCGGGAACCTCTATCTTGCTGCCTTTCAATACCGGATTTGGCCTTATAGTGGCCGTATTGCCGCTTGAGCTGATCTCTGCGCCAAATTGTGCAAGCATCAGCTCGGTATGATTGCGGGAGAGGGCAGGTTCAGTAACGGATGTTTCCCCGTCGGCATACAGGCCTGCCAGCAGGATGCAGGATTTTACCTGGGCGCTGGCTACAGGAGAGCTGTAATGTATGCCCTTAAGCCTGCCAAAAGAACCCTTGCCGGAGTTTATGGCAAGCGGGGCACAGCCATTGCCCTCTACGCTTATGATATCGGCTCCCATCATGGACAAGGGAGTCATTATACGGCTCATCGGCCTTTTTCTGATGGAGGCATCTCCACTGATTACTGTTTCAAAGCTTTGGCCGCACAAAATACCGGACATAAGCCTTATTGTAGTGCCGCTGTTGCCTACATCAAGGAGACCGGCAGGCTTGCTCAGTCCATACAGCCCCTTGCCGTTTATGATTACGCTTTCCTTTTCTTCATCATTAACGATATCTATACCCATCTGTCTAAAGCAGCGGATGGTTGACAGGCAGTCGGCTCCCTGAAGAAAATGACTGACCTCGGTTTTTCCCTCCGCCAGGGCGCCAAGCATGACTGCTCTGTGGGAAATGGATTTGTCACCGGGCACTGTTATGCATCCTTTAAGCGGACCTACTTTTCTGAATTTCATGGGTGCTTTCTCCTTGCGTTTATTTTACATTCGATTCCATTCAAGTTAATATTTCTTCATAATTTTAAAAGCCAAAATAAAAGATCTAAGCTATTTTCCTGAAAAGGAATATCTTATTCTCTTTCATAAATCCTGTAGTTGTATCTGCCAAGCAGGGCGGCAGCCTTGCTTAAGGACTCCTCATCATATAATTCTATTCTGAGAACACCTTCTTCAAATTCACGGTTATGGATAATGCCGATGTTTTTTATGCTAATCGCATTGCTGGCCAAAAGTGTTGCAACAGTTGCAATTGCCCCTGCTTCATCCACAATATCGACATTTAGCACAAACATTTTCTTTAATAAGCCAATTGAGCTGTTGGGTATGGAGCTGCGGTATTCGCCGGCGGTTTCAAACATGTTGAAGAGAAAGTCGCCGTCCATGGAGGATAAGGCATCCGAAGCTCTTTTTAGGTAGTCAATGTATAGGTCCAGCAAGCGCTTTATGTCGTCAGCATTGGTCAGGCATATGTTTTGCCACATTATAGCTGATGAGGAGGCGATTCTGGTAATATCCTTAAAGCCGCCTGCAGCCAGGGCCTTCATTTTCTCCGATTTGTCATCACAGTCGCGAACCAGATTCACCAGCTGGGCTGCTATGATATGAGGCAGATGACTGATGGCTGCGGTTATCAGATCATGCTCCCTGGCATCCAGTATTACAGGTATTGACCCCATCCTCTTAACAAGGCTATATAATAAAGCCAGTTTGCTTCTGGGGGTCTTATCGGTAGGTGTCAGAATATAATAAGCATTTTCCAGCAGCAGGGCATAGGAATTGGCATAACCGGTTTTTTCGGAGCCTGTCATCGGATGGCCGCCTATAAACTGGGCTGTCATACCCAGCTCCTCCACCGCAGTATGGATATTGCCCTTGACGCTGCCTACATCCGTGAGGATGCAATCGGCCGGGATCAGAGGCTTTAGCTTGCTTAAGTATTCTATATTGGACAATACTGGGGCGCACAGGAATATAATGTCACATTCAGGCAATTTTTCATCAAGGGAGACCGTAATATAATCCAATACCCCGTCATCAAGTGCCATGCGCAAATCGGCGCTGGGCTTATCCCTGTGGTAATCATATGCTATTAAGTAAAAGCTATTGCCGAGCTTTTTTAATGCTCTGGCAATCGAGCCTCCAATCAGGCCAAAGCCGATAAAGCCGATTTTCAGCTTCCTATTTGAAATATCAATTAATTCAAAGTCAGTAAAGTCAGCTATAAAATCACTAACACCTTCCATGAAAACCTCCTGATTAACTAAATGCTTTTGCCCACCAGAGCTGCCAGCGGCCTTATAGCTTCGGTCAGTTCACAAAACTGCTCAAAGGTAAGGGACTGCGGGCCGTCTGACAAGGCGACCTCCGGATTGGGATGGGTTTCTATCATAAGCCCGTCTGCTCCTGCGGCAACAGCGCTCATGGCAAGAGGCTTTACATAAGCCCTTACACCGGATGCATGGCTGGGGTCCACTATAATGGGCAGATGGCTTTTTTCCTTGATTACAGGTACGGCGCTTATATCCAGGGTGTTTCTTGTTGCGGTTTCAAAGGTACGGATACCCCGTTCGCACAGCACTACATTTGGATTGCCCTCGGCTATGATGTATTCTGAAGCGTTCAGCCATTCATCTATAGTTGCCGAAAGCCCACGCTTGAGCAATACAGGCAGGCCTGATTTGCCGGCCTCCTTAAGCAGGTAGAAGTTCTGCATATTTCTTGCGCCGATTTGCAGCATATCAACATATTTAACAGCTGCCTCTATGGCGTTCTGGCTGGTAACCTCACATATAACAGGCAGGCCGGTCTCCTCCGAAGCCTCCTTCATATACTTGAGGCCCTCCTCCTCCAGGCCCTGGAAGGCATATGGGCTGGTTCTGGGCTTGTATGCTCCTCCTCTCAGTATATGGGCACCCGCCTTTTTGATTGCATGGGCTGTGGAAAGCAGCTGCTCTCTGCTTTCTACGGCACAGGGGCCTGAAATTATTACCAGATTGCCCCCGCCTATGGTGACATCCTTAACCTTAACTAAGGTAGGCTCCGGATGGAATTTTTTATTTGCCAGCTTGTAGCTTTCAGTAACAGCTACTATTTTTTCAACATCCTCAAATATCTCAAGATTCTGATCCGAAAGCCTGGATTTGTCACCAACAACTCCGATTATGGTTACTTCCTTACCTTTTGAAATATGTGCGTCGCAGCCTCTCGATTCAATAAGCCTTACAATTTTCTCTATGGATTCATTTTTGGCATGAGGCTTCATTACAATAATCATATATATAACTTCCTTTCATCAGGTTAATTTTGAAGTATAACAATATTATAGATCATACCTTGGTTGTTTTGCCATTATACTCTGTTTGTGGATAAGTGTCAATACTCTATTGCTTTAAAGCGTAACGGTTTAAAGTGTAAAAGGTAATTTTGTCTAATATACAGAAAAAGTATTGTAAAAGTTCATGTATTCTAGTAAAATATACTAAGGAGTATTTGCTGGTTTCATAAATGTATTGATCAAAAATACTTACTACACATAGTATTGGAGGAAAATCATATGAATGTTTACAGTTCCGAAAAGATTCGCAATGTTGTTCTGTTAGGCCACGGTAGCTGTGGCAAGACTACTTTGGTCGAAGCCATGGCTTACACAACAGGAATTACCAAACGTCAAGGAAAAGTTGAAGAGGGAAACACAATCAGTGACTATGATAAGGAAGAGCAGAAGAGATTGTTTTCCATCAATACGACAGTAGTACCAGTGATTTATGAAGATACCAAGATTAATTTCCTGGATACACCCGGTTATTTTGATTTCGTAGGAGAAGTGGAGCAGGCTGTTGCTGCAGCCGATGCGGCAATTATTGTTGTATCAGCTAAAGCAGGCGTTGAGGTAGGAACCTTAAAGGCCTGGGATCTCTGCGAAAAGCACAATTTACCAAGGATATTCTTTGTAACCGATATGGATGATGATAATGCAAGTTATCGTGAAGTGGTTGAGAAGCTGACCGAGCTTTATGGAAAGAAGATTGCTCCTTTCCACATCCCGATCAGGGAAAATGAAAAGTTCGTGGGATTTGTTAATGTTGTCAAGATGGCAGGCAGAAGATTTACAAACGGCAGCAATTATGTTGAATGTGAAATTCCTGATTATTGTCAAGAAAATCTTTCTAAGTTCAGGGAGACACTCCTTGAGGCTGTTGCCGAGACCAGTGAAGAGATGATGGATAAGTATTTTTCTGGTGAGGAGTTCACCCAGGAGGAAATCTCAACTGCGCTTAGAAATAATGTTATAGATGGTTCTGTTGTTCCTGTAATGGTGGGTTCAGGTGTTAATGCTCAGGGTACCATTATGCTGTTGCAGGCAATAGTAAAGTATTTCCCGGAACCCTGCAAGTTGAAGATTGCAGGCAAGAATGTCAAGACCGGTGATGTGTATGAGGGCAATTATGATGAGAGCAAGCCCTTTACTGCAAGAGTATTTAAGACCATTGCCGATCCTTTCATAGGAAAGTTCTCCTTGCTTAAGGTTACATCAGGTGTTCTTAAGGCAGATACCCTGCTTTACAATGCAGATAAGGATGCCGAAGAAAAGGTTGGTAAAATATATGTGCTGAGAGGTAAGGAGCAGATAGAGGTTAGTGAGCTTCATGCAGGTGATATCGGAGCACTTGCGAAATTAACCAGTACCGTCACAGGCGATACCCTGTCCACCAAGGCTAATCCTGTAGTTTATGACAGAATTCAGGTATCGACTCCTTATACCTGCTTAAGATATAAGGCAAAGAACAAGGGCGATGAAGACAAGATATCACAGGCGTTGGCCAAGATTATGGATGAGGACCTGACAGTAAAGGCAGTCAACGATAGTGAGAACAGGCAGACCCTGCTTTACGGTATAGGCGATCAGCAGCTTGATGTGGTTGTAAGCAAGCTGGCTACAAAATATAAGGTTGAGATCGAGGTTATGAAGCCAAGAGTTCCTTTCCGTGAGACTATCCGCAAGAAGGTTCGTGTGCAGGGTAAGCATAAGAAACAGTCCGGCGGACATGGACAATATGGTGATGTTCATATTGAATTTGAGCCCAGCGGTGATCTGGAGAAGCCTTATGTATTTGAGGAGAAGATCTTCGGTGGTGCTGTTCCGAAGAACTACTTCCCTGCAGTAGAAAAGGGTATTGCAGAATGCTGTCAGAAGGGTCCTCTTGCAGGATATCCTGTAGTTGGCGTAAAAGCAACCCTGGTGGATGGTTCATATCATCCTGTGGATTCATCGGAAATGGCCTTCAAGCTGGCTACCTATCTGGCCTTCAAGCAGGGCTTCATGCAGGCTTCACCTGTATTATTGGAGCCAATCGTATCATTGAAGGTAGTTGTACCGGAAAAATTCACCGGCGATGTAATGGGCGATCTGAACAAGCGTCGCGGCAGAGTGCTTGGTATGAATCCGCTGCCCGGAGGAAAGCAGGAGATAGTAGCTGATGTTCCTCAGTCTGAATTGTATGGTTATTCAACCGACCTCAGATCAATGACCGGCGGCATAGGCGAGTTCTCTTATGAATTTGCCCGTTACGAGCAGGCACCCGCAGATGTTCAGCAGAAGGTAATTGATGAGAATGCAAAGGAGCAGGAGGAATAATTTGGGGATAACTACTTCTTATAAATGCCATAATTATTATTAATATATATTATGGCATATAGGAAATTGACTAAATTAATCTCTTACAGTAGAATTATTATTGGCAATAGAGATAGACATATGACGACACAATTGGACTGATAATTGTACTCATTTAGTTGGACTAACAATTTCATATCTAAAAAATAGGAGGCTTCCCTCTAACAGTATTTGCCGGATATAGGTACAAGAGTACCAATAATATGTTTAGCAACGCTTTATTGGGGAGCCTCTAATTAATTGCTGAGTATGAAGTTGTACCCCACAATATGGGACAAGCACCAGTTGTGCCGATCCAGGGGCATAAGCAGCCATCAGGACGGGATGGACTGTTAATGATAAGGTGATTTAATATCATGCTTGCTGGGGAGTGATAATGCAAGTAGCGTATATTAAGGATAATCTTTATGGTTATCTCTATTATAAAATAATAAAGGAGAGTTCATATGAATAAGTTTTTTAAGCTGAAGGAGAACGGAACAAACTTAACGACAGAAATTATTGCCGGTTTGACAACATTTTTTGCTATGGCCTATATCATTTTTGTCAACCCGGACATGCTAAGCTTAACCGGCATGCCTAAGGGAGCTGTATTTTTGGCTACCATCTTTGCTTCTATTGCCGGTACATTGGTTATGGGCTTATTCGCCAACGTACCTTATGCACAGGCTCCGGGTATGGGTCTGAACGCATTCTTCACATTTACTGTTTGCTTTACGCTGGGATTTAGCTGGCAGCAGGCCCTGGCTATGGTTTTCCTGTGCGGTGTTATTAACATTATTATTACCGTAACCAAGATTAGAAAGCTGCTTATTAAATCAATTCCTGACAGCCTGAAAAATGCAATCGGTGGAGGTATCGGCTTATTCATTGCCTATATAGGTGTAAAGAACGCAGGATTATTGAAATTTACCGCTGATCCCGGAACTTATCAGGATTTAGGAGGAACAATAGTTGCAGACAGCAGTATAGTACCGGAATTGGTTAAATTTAACACTGCCGGTGTAATACTTTCCATGATTGGTATTATACTAACCTTTTTATTGCTGGTTCTGAGGGTTAAGGGTGCTATTTTTATCAGCATTATTGTAACAACAATTATAGGTGTATTTATGAATGTAGTTGATTTATCTGCATTAGGAGCAACTACAGGTCTTGCTGATTCCTTCAATCAGCTTGGCGAAACCTTCCTTGCTGCATTTGGTAAAGAAGGCCTTTTATCCTTCTTTGAAATGCCTGAGAAGTGGCCTTTAATTCTTATGACCATATTTGCCTTCAGTTTGTCTGATACATTTGATACCATCGGTACCTTTATCGGAACCGGCAGAAGAAGCGGTATCTTTGATGAGAATGATGAGAGGGCATTAAGCGAAAGCACAGGATTTAAGTCCAAGATGGACAAGGCTCTGTTCGCAGATTCAATAGCTACAAGTATAGGTGCAATATTCGGTACATCCAATACTACTACCTATGTTGAAAGTGCAGCAGGAATAGAGGCAGGCGGCCGCACCGGTCTGACCAGCGTTGTTACAGCCATTTGCTTTGCACTGAGTATTTTCCTTGCTCCATTTGTAAGCATAGTTCCTGCTCAGGCAACAGCTCCTGCATTAATTGCAGTCGGTGTTCTTATGGCAGCTTCATTTGTTGATATAGACTGGAAGGACATTGAGGAAGCAATACCGGCATTCTTTGCATCCGTCTTTATGGCATTCTTCTATAGTATTTCATACGGTATTGCATTTGGCTTCTTCTTCTATTGCTTAGTTAAGCTGGCTAAGGGCAAGGCTAAGGAAATCAGCCCGGTACTCTGGGTGGCTACTATCCTGTTCATTGCGAACTTTGTAATCCTTGCTGTATTGTAATAATATATTATAGTAAGTCCATATTATATAAAGGTTAAGTAGATATTATAATAAATATAGGGTCACGCACAGGATATCGATGGTATCACTGCGTGGCCTTATTTTTGGCTCAACGTATAAATAATTTGGGTTAAACTATGGCACATACAGCAAATTACTAACAGCTAAATTCAATACATATCATATAGGAAGATAAAATACACTAAGTGACTTGGTAGAGGATGAAAAGATATATCCTAAGCAAAATAAATTATGGTCTGTAAGATAAAATTACAGGTCTAATGGAGTATATTATTTAATTTACCTTGCCCTTATACATGCATTCTGAGAAAAATTACTTTAGACCATATAATTGTACAATGAGCTTAAAAAACCAGGGATATAAGAGTCTGGTTATCAGCCTCATATATCCCTGTATTATTAAATCATCTTTATTACATCTTTGTCTTATTTATTTGGTTTCTTTCTTTCCTATGGAAAGTATCAGGTTGAACACTATACCTGCTACTGCAGCTGTAGCTAGGGCGGGCAATTTCATACCGAACATGGGGATCATGCCATCCGAATATCCAAATGAACCGCCCAGACCGATGATAAGTATTATAGCTATTACAGCAAGATTCCTGGAGCTGAACATATCAACCTTACGATCCATCATAATGGTTATTCCCTGTGCTGCTATTACACCAAACAGATATACTGACAAACCACCAATTACACAGGTGGGTATTGAGTACACTGCATTAACCAGTGGAGTAAAGCAGGCAATTATCATTGTAATAATACTTGCTGCAATCAGTACCGGTACGGAGAAGACCTTGGTTATAGCCATGGTGCTGATGTTTTCGCCGTAGTTTGTTCCGGCAGGGCCTCCGATAAAGCCGGAGATTATGTCGCCAAGGCCGTCACCTATCAGGTTAAGACCCAGCTTGTCCGCAATATTATATTTTTTACTGGAGTTCATTTTCTTAGCAAGGTCATTTACATATATATCAAGCTGGTAAATGTGTGCCGTAGATTCCGGTATGGTGGCAATTGCTATAGGCATTATAGCAACTACTGCAGCCATGCTGGGCTTAGGCAGGGTGAATTCCGGCAAATTGAAGATACCGGTAAGATCGGTGTTATGGAAGCTTACAAATGGTATATCTGTAATGTAGCCTATTATCAACGCAGCCAGATATCCGGTCAAAAGCCCAAAAAGAATAGGCAACTGACTGAGCTTGCCCTTCAGATATACAGAATATGCAATTGTTGAAACAAGGGTAATAATGGAGATTAGCCAGGCAAGATTCTGTGCCAGGGGAGCTTTGCTAGCGTCATCTAAAGTCGGAATAGCGGAAGCATTGGTAAGAGCATTGGCTGCAAGTGATAAACCGATGATCATTGCTATGCTGCCTGTAACTGTAGCAGGGAGTATCTTGTCGATAATTTCCTGACCAACACTTTTTACAATAAAACCAGCTGCGATGGAAACAAATCCTGACATTATAATACCGAATTGAGCTTCAGAAATTGCATTGTTAAGAAGTGCAGGATCGTTTTTGCTGACAATATCGGCAGTAACGATAGAACCGATTGCTGTAATGTAAGAAAAGCTTGATCCATAATAAAGGGGAATCTTTCTGCCGGTAATAAGAATGAAACAAAGAGTAGCCAAGCCGCTGGCAAAGATGGTAGTTGATACATGGAAATGAGTGATAAGAGCAACTAGAACGGTTGCCGGGAACATTACAACGATCTGTTGCAATGCAAAAAGAATAAGTTCAATAAACGGCGGTCTTTCGTCTGGCAAATAGCCAATAGTATGGTGGTTTTTTGATGCCATATTAAGTTACCTCCTGAAATTTTTTTTATTTTGACATATTTCTATGAATTTGTAAAGAGGTTTTTTCTTGTTTAGTATAAAAATTATTAATTGTTTGTGTAATTAAAAAAATTTAAATTTCATGCCTGAAAAAATGATGATAATAGTATTTGTCAAATATAGAAATAATAGAATTGTATTATATTACCTTTTAATATATACTTGTTCAAAGGAGGGATTTGAATGAAGAAAATAGTCAGCCTGGCCGGCAGATGGAGAAATGTAGCCGATACCCTGAAACGTTTTCCGCTTACCGTTATATTATTGCTTGCAGTTACGATAACAAATGCTTTAATAATAATGGATATTTTTGATACTGAAGAGTGCTTGATGCTGACAATATCATTGTCTATAGGTTCGTTGCTTTCCGTTGTATGCCAGCTGCTATACGAACACTTTTTCAGCAAAAAGCTTTATCGCTATATATTTATGGCAGCAGCCTTGCTCCTGACATTTTTATATTATCTGCTAATCAGAAATGCAGTTTGGGACGCTGAAACAAGCGTAAGATCAATTGTTATTACTTTTATCCTTAGCGTATTGCTTATCTGGATTCCTTCAATTAAAGGCAGGATTAATTTTAACCAAAGCTTTCTGGCGGTATTCAAAGCCTTTTGTATGGCATTGTTTCTTAATGGTGTCTTATTTATTGGAGTAGCATTTATATTGGGTGCAGTTAATCTGCTTTTGTTTGATATCAATTCGGATGCATTTCTGCATGCAGCCAATATTATATTTGCATTTTTGTCCCCTGTCAGCTTCCTGCTGTATTTGCCCGTATTCCCGGCAGACAGGCAAAGAAAGCATGCAACAGCAGGCGATACAAATAAAGGAGACGGCAATACTGAAGCTGAAAATATCTCAGGCATAAAAGCTGATGAAGAAGAGAAGCTAGACAGGCTAATCAGCTGCGGCAAATTTTTGGAAACCCTTATTTCATATATTATAATTCCTGTGGCAGCCGTATTTACCCTGATACTGGCTATTTATATCCTCATAAATATCACAGGGAGCTTTTGGACCGACAATCTTTTGGAATCCATGCTGGTGGCATATTCAATAACCGTTATTTTTGTATATTTGCTGGCAAGTACAATCAATAATGCATGGAGCAGAAGCTTTCGGGCGGTTTTTCCCAAGCTTCTTGTAATAGTTGTCCTTTTCCAGACGATTGCTTCCCTGATGAGGATTAGCCAAAATGGCATAACCTATGGAAGGTACTATGTAATCCTGTTCGGAATTTTCTCGGTGATTGCCGGATTTATTTTTTCCATATTGCCAAAAGAGAAAAATGGTCTCATAGCCCCCGTTCTTGTTATATTGTCTGTAATATCATTGCTTCCCGGAATAGGGGCTTTCCCGTTAAGCAAAAGCAACCAGATAGGCCGACTTAAGGAAGCCCTAATTAGAAACAATATGCTTTCCGATGACAGGATTATAGCAAATGGCAATATTCCGGATAAGGACAAGGAAATTATCAGATCGTCCTTCAGCTATTTGAATCGGTCGAATTATGTAAAGGATATAAGCTGGTTGTCTGAATATAGTGAGCATTACAATTTTTCCAAAATCTTTGGCTTTGAGATGTATGAGGACGAAGTTAAAGCATATAAGTATATCAACATCGGCAGGCAAAATAGTGATGGCATAGACATTGCAGGATATGATTATTTGGCAGTTGTTGATATATATAATGATTCCAACGGCGAGGTCGCCTCATTTAATAAGAACGGAAAAAGCTATTCACTGGATTGGATCAGGAACGATAATCAGCAGCTTTTATCCCTGCGGGAAGGGCAGACGCAGCTTGCATATTTTGAATTTGATAAAATATTTGCAAGATTTGCTGACGAAGAGGAGTCTACAGAAAAGAGTACTGAGGATGTTACCTTTGTCGAAGAAAATGATAAGATCAGCATTAAGCTAATTATTAATTATTTCAGCTTTAATGCTTATGATCCTACAGATAATTATAACGGGCAGTTATATGTCCTGGTTAAGGTTAAGTAGGGTACTGAAGCGGCTTATGACTTATGTCAGTTCTTTAGACTGTGCAGGTAAATTGGAGCTTCAAAAGAAGCTCGCAAATAATAATTGCAAAATAACAGGGACATGGTAAAATAACTCAGAAGGCATTTGGGCCGGAATAAAAACATGGATATACAATGCAATAAAGGAGACTACTTATGAGAAAAGCAATATTAATACTTCTGGGCATTGCGTTTTTTATAACAGGATTTTCTGCCTGCAAAAGGAAAAATGACAAGCCAATTGACCAGTTTGCAGGACCACAGGCCGGGGATACCGTAGCTGAGATTGTAGTGAAGGATTATGGTTCAATTTTTGTGTACTTTTTTGAAGAGGCTGCGCCTAAGGCTGTGGAAAACTTTGTGACCCATGCAAGGAACGGCTATTATGATGGGGTTACCTTCCACCGGATTATTGATAACTTCATGATTCAGGGGGGCGATCCCACAGGAACCGGCAGGGGAGGAGAAAGTATATGGGGAAAGAGCTTTGAGGATGAATTTTCTCCCTATCTTCAGCCTTATCGTGGAGCATTGTGTATGGCAAACACAGGCCGCCCGGCTTCAAACGGAAGCCAATTTTTCCTGGTTCAGTCGACCGATACCTATGATGATAAAATCCTAAGTCAGCTGGAATCAAACTACGGCTACAAATTCAGTGAAGAGGCCAAAAAGTATTATGGAGAGATTGGCGGAACACCATGGCTGTACAGGTTTCATACCGTATTCGGACAGATCTATGAGGGCTATGATGTCCTTGATGCCATAGCTGCAGTACCCAAGCTGGATGAGGAAAATGGTGTACCCAAGGAACCGGTTATAATTGAAACTATCAGGATTTTTGAGTATGAGCAATAAATAATGATGAAAAGCCGAAGACCTGCCGATTATATATATGCAGCGTTTTCGGCTTTTGTATTTCTTTTGCATTGAGATTTTTTGTAAAAAATAAACAATAAAATTATAAAAGTTTATAAAAAATACCATGCAGAAAACTATTTACAAATTTACATCTTTCGATTATTATATCTAGTGTCTGGTAAGCATTTCTAATATATCTTTATGATTTTCTGATCCTTTATTCCCACTATCTGATTAATTAAAGGAGGTTTATCTGTGAAAATTGCATTTTGGAGTAACAGCCCGGAGGAATGCAGGGTGTCATCTAATCTGGCTGCCATTAGTGTTGCAAGTGTTATTCGCTATCCCTATTCCATTATTACAATGGAAAACAAGTTATGCAGCAATAATTTGGGGATGGCCTTTTTTGGCAGAAGCAGAGAATGTATCCTTTATGAAACCGGCGCCAATTATTATGACGGTAAAGGACTGGAGGGGCTGGTAAGAAAAATATACCGGGGTGATATGCATAATGATATGCTTAAGCCTTACCTTAAAGAAATTATCAGCGAGCATCTTTATTATATACCGCAGTCAGGAGTAATACATAATGAGATATTTGATTATGAACTGAGCTATTGCATCCAGCCACTGCTGGAAATCATAGAAGACTGTGCAGACATATGCTTTATAGATACTGTAAGCAGTCAGCTTTTAAGTACCAAAGCTATTCTTGAGGAAGCAGATCTGATTGTAGTAAATCTGTGTCAGAAGCAAAGTGTTCTTGAAAATTTCTTTCTGAATTATTCTTCAGTGATCCCCAAAGCAATATTTTTAATAAGCAATTATGAGTTTAAAAGCAGGCTCAATTACAGGAAGATAGCCAGGATGTACGAGCTGCCGCCGGAGGATCTGACCGTCATACCTGATAATGTCTCCTATGAAAATGCGTATAAAAACGGAGCTATAGTTGAGTTTGTGTCAAGAAATTACTCATGCTCCAGGGAAAGCGACAATTATTTATTTATGCAGGCAGTTAAAAAGGCTGCCTATATGATAATCAAAAAGGCTGTGTACTTATGCAGAAGCAGGGAAAGGGCTTCATGTCTGAATTGACTTTAATCAGATTCTTTTTACTTTTTGGAATCGGTATTTTTCTAATGAGCTTTCTTTTATATATCAGCGGATCAGTAGAACCAAGGCGTTTAAAAAGGAGAATAGGCAGGAATAAAAGAAGGAACGATAAAGCTTGTCTGATGATTTATTACATATATCTGCTGCTTTTGCTGACAGGTCTTATTCTGCTGTTTGCATTTTTACGACATAAAGCCAAAATCATCTAGCAATTCAAAAAATGCTGTAGGAGCTGAGAAAGGTAAGCCTATGAGAATAAGAAGAAAACTGAGACGATCAACAAAGCAATATATTATTGTCTCCTTGATATGCATTAGTGTAATAGGTGGAGCGGCAATCCTTACTACAGCTGTTTTGACCGGGCAAATCAGGGAGGAATACAAGCAGCTGCTAAGTGAAGCATATCAGGATATGGAAGCCAACCGGAGAGATGTATATGTAGCTATTGTCGATATCGGGGCCGGTGATTACATTACGGAAAACAAGCTGGAGAAGATTAGGGCTTACTCCTCCCAGCCGGAGGAATTATTTATCACAGAGGATGATATCGGACAAATGGCTATAATAGACATCCCTGCCGGCACCCAACTGCTGACCAGTATGCTGGCTGATACAAATCTATCGCCGGAATTGAGAGAGCTGGAGTACAATGTCATCAATTTCAATTCCAATATTGTTGAGAAGGACATCGTAGACATACGCATCTGTTATCCTAACGGTGAAAGCTATATAATCCTGTCCAAAAAGACGCTGGTAGGCTATGAACCGGAGACAGCCAGATGCCGCCTGTGGCTTGACGAGGAGGAGCAGCTGAGGATGTCGGCTGCCATAGTGGATGCGGCTCTTTATACAGGCGCATACCTTTATGTGACAAAATACATAGAACCCAACATACAGGGAGCAAGTATTGTCAATTATACTCCAAGCCTTGCTATTCTTACTTTGATGGAAACAGATCCTAACATTCTGGTCAGGGCTAAGCAGGAGCTTGGCAGGATGGTCAGAAAGCAGCTGGAGAATCGCCTGGCTATGAGCATGGGTATAGATGTATCAAAAATCAACTGGGATACGGATACCAACATAAGCATGGCAGCCGCCAGTAACCGGGAGGTTGAAAGTCATGTACAGAAGGCAGACGACATAGTCCGGTCTGAAGAAAATATTGGATTGGCCGGTGAGCTGGGTGGGGAGAACATAGCTGATAATTATCACTATTTTATAGAAGAAGAAAAAGCCAGGGAGAGTGATATTGAATATGGCGAGTAATGTTATAGCCTATGCAGGCAATAACAGCTTTGATATTATTCTGTACCTTTCAAGAATTTTGCAGAGGCTGGGAAGGAAGGTACTGATTGCGGATTACAACGATTCAATGGCTCTGACCTGTTCTATACCCGCTATAAGCGGTATAGATGCATACATGGATTTCAGCTGCTATATGAATGTAGATTTCACAAAAAAGGCTGTTGATGAGACTATAATTGCCGGATATGATGATGTTTTGATTGATTGCGGACTGGGTAAGCCGGCCTTTAACACAAATCTTATAACAAAGCTGGTATTTGTTTCGGATATGTTTGAATTTAATCTGATGAGGCTAAGTCAAATCCCCTTCTATGACCGGTTGACAGTTAAAAAGGAGCTGCTGATAAGGCAGGTGGCGGATATTGATATATCATCTGAGCAGATGGCTGCAATAGTAAATAAGGATATAAGCAAGGTGGTACTACTATATTATGATGAAGCAGATTATCAGAATGCTCTTTTGTGCAATTATAACAAAATAGCAAGCTTTTCCGGGATTTCCGACAGGCTCAGAAAATACCTCCTTGATGAGCTTGCGCAGCTTGTGGAAAATGCATCTGCCAGAAGGCTTAAGGCAGCATTTTACAAGGCCAGGAAGGCCCATAAAAGTGAGGTGATTGAATATGAGCATAGTACTGTTTTGGTCACCCTTCCATGGGCAGGGGCAAACAAGTAATCTGCATGCCATAGCTCTGTGTGCCAGCTACATATATGGCAAAAGAGTCCTTCTGATGCAGACGCAATTTGATAAAAATAACCTTGAAAGCCCGCTGGTCGGTCAGAATATTGATAAAAAGCAGACCTATGACAACCCACTCTTTCAGGATATAGGTCTGGATATGGCGGTAACCTACAGTAATATGAACAGGCTGACAAAAAACGTTCTGGAAAGCTGCTGTATATCCTTTGCTGACAGCAGGCTGCTTCTTTTGCCGGGAACAGAGACAAAAAACAGGGAAAGCTTTGACAGGGATATAGCGAAGGCTGTGGGCAGGATGATCAGAAAGGCGAATGAATATTTTGATTTACTGCTGATAGATGCCAACAGCGGTGAGGATGATTTATCGCTTAAGTTAATGGAGCTGGCGGATTTGATTGTTGTAAATCTTGCGCAAAGGAGATATGTGCTGGACAAGTTCTTTTTGGATTACGGGGAGATTTTCCTGAACAAAAGGGTATTTTATCTGCTCGGTTATTATGATGACTGTTCGGTCTATAACATAAGCAACTGTCGGAGAAAATATAAAAAATACATAAAGAAGCATAATTCCGGCGTGATACCCTATAGCACCAAATACCTGGATGCGCAGAATGAGAGTACTGTGATTAATTTCATGCACAGGGGTATGTACAGAAATGAGCCTCATGTGCCGGACAGGCAGCCAAGGCTTAGACGGCCTTTTACAAGCAAGGAGATATTGGAGGAGACAAAATATTTCTTTGGCATGATTTTACTGACTACAGAAAAGCTGCTACAGGTCCTGCAAAATAACGAAGCAGGAAAGCTGCAGGAGGAAGGCCTGTAATGAGCATGCTTGAGTATATATTCAGTGTATTATTGGTAACTGTGATAATATTGCTTGTTTATTACATATTTAAGGGCAGGATTGAGCCTGAAGCAGTCACAGCGGGCAGATATTCAATCGAGTATTTGTGCGAAGAGCTTAAGGATTATATAAACAGTATTGTGAATATGGATATCGATGCCTTGAATCTTAGCAGGAGAGATCTTGAGAACAGAAGGGCTTTAAAGCGTTCACTGAGCAATGCCATTCGCAAATGCTGCCAGGGCAATATCAACGAAAAAATGATTGTTTTTTCAAGAATCAAGCATGCCCTTTCCGGTCCCCTGGGTGTATCTGAAGAGATTATCGATAAAATCATTCCCTTTAACAATTCATCCCTGTTAACCCCCAGCGATAAATTTGAAATATTGCTTTACCTGCAAAAGAGGGCAGGCAGCAGGAGAATGTTCGGAGATTTATGCAGGCTGGTCCGGCTTGACAGGCTGAAGCAGGATGAGGATGGCTATTATTATGATGTAACGGCTGAGGATATAAAGGCTGCATATGACAGGCTGGCTATGCCTCTTAGCTATGACGACAAGCTGAATATACTCACGCAAAGAATATACCAGGAAAGCTACGGCTTATCTGTGGTGGATATGCTGATAATGGAGGATGAATCACTGGATAGCATATCGGGAGGTATTTCCGGGATCAACCTTGATAATTTCAGATATAGCGAAGAAGACGCCTTTTCCGGTAATTTTAAAAGGCCAAGGACTTATGAAAGCATCTGGGTTATATATGAAGGAAAGCCGATTCATCTGAAATTTCTCTCCTTCAAATCAGCTGCCGAGCTGATCCGTATATGCAAAAATTTATCCGAACATGGAAGAATGGGTCATATCACATCAGGTGAGGGAGGAATAAAAACACATCTGGCGGATGGCAGCAGGGTAACAATCTTCAGGCCAAATAACGGCTCTGGATGGGCCTTCTTTGTGCGAAAATACGGAAGTGCACCTTCTGAGCTTTCGGATTTAATTACAGATGAAGGAAGCCAGTACCCTATTGGAGTTATAAAATGGGCCATAAAAGGTTGCCTTAATCTTTTTTTCACAGGAGACCAGAACTCCGGCAAGACAACAAACACCAGAGCGGCGGTGAAGCTTATAGACAGACGCCAGCAGATTAGGACTATTGAGGCTGATTTTGAGCTGTATCTTAATGATTACTATTATGACAAAAACATCTTAGGGGTCAGACCAAGCAAGAGGCTGGATTTCCCCAAGCTTATAGAATTAATAAAAAGCACCAATGCCCATACGGTTCTGTTTGGTGAGACCGCCAGCCTTGAACAGGCAAAGCATCTGATTGATTTATTGCTGGCAGGTACTAAGCGGGTTATAACGACAGGCCACTGGCCTACATCTGATGAAATGGTATCATATTTTGTTCATGCCATGGGAGGCTATGGTAATTCAGGCACCAATGAGCTGGAGGCAATGGTGGCGAGGCTTTTGCACCTGGATGTCCATTGCGTCAAGGATAACGACGGGCACAGGCATATTGATCGCATAACCGAGATTATTCCTTACTGGCGCATAGATAGCGAGCCTGTTGCTGCCAAAGGAATTGAAGGGCGGCTGGATCTGATTGCCGGCTACCTGCAAAGGCTTAGCCGCCACAAAAGCTACTATACAAGAGATATAGTCATTTATGAGGATGGGGTTTACAAAATGATTAATCCGATAAGTGATGAGCTGTCAAAAATTATTTTAAAAAATCTGGCACCTGAAGAGAGACAGGCCTTCCTGGAATTTAACAGGGTACAGGAGGGGAATGGTTGATTGAAGGGTAAAAGAGTGATGTATAACAGAAGGACAAAGGATAAAAAACGAATTGCTTTGCAGCTATATGAATTTCTAAGCAGCTTTCCCTTAAGTAAAAATTACATTTACAAGCTGTCTTACCGTTATCGTCTGATATGTCCCTGCAGCAGTAAGGAAATAGCCAAAAAAACCATACTGGCCTGTCTGATATCATGGAGTCTGTGTTTATTTGCCTTTTTCATAGTTTTTATAACAAACCCCGGACTTAATACCCTGATTGTTGCCTTAACTGCCATAGTGATAACCAATTCCGAAATAGTCAGCAGAATGGCCAAGCATTATGAAATAGCATCGCTGCAGGATTTACAGAAGCTGATAGCAAATGTTGAACATTATTATTATGTGGAGTACCGGGTGGATGATGCGCTTTACCGCTGTCTGGACAGCATAGGACAGGGTATGAAGCCGGTGGTGGAGCAAATCTACCAGTTACTTTTATCTGACGACAGGGAGGAGGCTTTAAGAAATTATTATGAAAATACCCCCAACAAATATCTGCGGGAATTTGTCAGTCAGTGCATTAGTGTGATGGAGACGGGTGATAAGCAGGTTAATGATAAATCCCTCTTTATCCGCAATCTTGAGAAGCTCTACAGGGAAATTGATATCGAGATAGACAAGCTGCAAAGGCTGGCAATGGAGTTTGCCGGTGTCATTATCTGCGTTGTTGCGCCTATTTTCTGTATAGATTTTGTAAAGCAGTTTGCAGTCGAGATTAAGGAAAATATGTATTCCTTCTATTATGGGAAAGAGGGTTTTATATTCGATATAGGCCTGATGACGGCCATAGCCTTTATATATCTGATAATGAGAAAAAGTGCCGAATATATGCCCTTTCGAATGTCGCATTACCGCTGGCTCTACAGGCTAGATAAAATACCCTTGATAAAAAAGGCCATGGACAACTTCTCTGACAAAAATGCATCAATGATGGAAAGACTGGCCCGTGAACTTAAAAATTGCGGAAGCAATATAAAGGCAAGGCATTTTGTGCTTAGGTGCTTTGTGATTGCCTTTGCATGCTTTTTTTGTGGTGCCGCCACCATATTCTATCTTCATGCCCTGGGCAGAAAGCAGCTCCTTACGGTTAATATTAGCCGGATAGAAAGCATTAAGGCGCTGGCAAAGGAGAGCCAGTATCAGAAAATCGGAGAATTGATTGAAGCAAGCCTGAGACAGTATCTTGCGGAGCCTGAAAGCTTTCCCGGCAGTAGAGATGCTCTTGTGACTAAGCTTACAAAGGAGGGGGAAATTAGCAATAAAGCCATTATAGCAGCCATGGCAGATGAAATATTTGTAAGGTTTTATCGTTATCAGAGGGAGTACTTTTCATTTCTGGATTTGCTTATCTGCTTTGTCTTAAGTGTTTTTGCCTATTGCCTCCCAAGCCTGTTACTAAGGCTTAATAACTCTGTCTCCAGGGAGGCGATGGAGGATGAGGTAAACCATTTTAATGCTTTGATATGCATGCTGATGTACATAGACAGCATGACTGTAAAGAAGATACTGGAGGAGCTGGAGACCATAGCACAGGTTTTCAGGGAGTCATTGCGTAAATGCCTTAATAACTTCAGTGCGGGTGATCTGGAGGCTTTGCAGGAGCTAAAGGAGGATGAGCCCTATGAGCCCTTTGCGAGAATGGTTGATAACCTTATCAGATGTGATGATATGCCGATTTATCAGGCCTTTTGTGAGATTGATACCGAAAGGGAGGGTTATATGGCGAGAAGGAAGCTTGCCAATGAAAAATCCATCAGACGCAGGATTATGAGGGCATATATTCTTGCCGGAATCCCTTTCTTGCTCTTGTTTGCCTATGGGGTTATACCCCCATTGCTGGCATCAATGACTGAAATAAACAATATGCTGAAGGAGCTGCAGAATTCAGCATGGTAAAATTTATTAATAAGCAGGAGGATGAAGGGTTTATGAAAAGTAAGAATGCAGATTTTGTATATAAGGTTTTGTTTATTGTAGTAGGAGTTATTTTGTCCGGCTTACTTATAGCCTGGCTGGTTGGAACCTATAAGGACAAAAAGAAGGAGGCAGATGCAGGAACCCAGAAAATAAACAGTATAACTGCTTCCATGGCGGATTTTGATCTGACCGTGTATGATGGTGCATCAATAAAAGGGGAATCATTAAGAGAGCTGATTTCAGAGCTGGACAGGAAGGATGTACTGGTGGCCATAGGTGTGAAGACTTTGGCAAACGGATCATTTAAATACTACAATTATAAGTATAACAGTTCGTCAAATAATCTGGATGGGGAAGAAACAAGCCTCCCTACATCGGATAAAAAATCAGCAGATTACATCAATCCCAACGGCAACTTTATAGGTGAAGTAAAAAGAAATGCAAATGATGAGATAGTATGTATAGAATTTACACAGCAAAGGTAGAGCAGTCCTGACAAGAGCTTAATTGATTCGGCAGAAATGACGCAGGTAATAACAGGTTTTATGCGGGAAGGTTGAATGCTATGAAACAGAAGAATTCTGATATTGTGATTTACATATTTCTGTCAGTTGTGGCAGTAATTATTGTTGGTATGATAATTGCCTTTATCAGAAACTCGCTGGAGAGCACGATGGATACTGCTAACCATATAATAAGCAGGCAGGAGCAGACAATATCCGAGATAGAGGAATACGATATTATGAAATATGACAATGAAGAACTGCGCGGCAGCGAGGTAATAAACTTCATCAAAAAGTATCTGGGGGATTATTCAGCTGAAGAAGAAGCTCCTATCTATGTCAGGGTCAAGACAAAATCCGTAGAAGGCAGCCATGACAACACCTATACCAACTCCGAGCATATCTTGGATATCAAAAATTTCTCAAACCAACAGCATTATATAAAGCCAACCGCCTGGTTTACTGCCGAGGTTATAAGGACTGAAAACAAAGCAATACTGGGTGTGGCATTTATGCAGAAGTAACAGCAGAGAATGAAATAAGGCTATATTGATGGGCTAAAAGAAAATTGCAGAGATAAAAGTGCAGTATTAGCGAAAGTAACAGTGGAGGATTAAGATGCACAAAGCTGTAATTAATATCTATGAGATGGTAATAGGAGCACTTATATTTGCTTTGGGGCTTCTTTACCTAAGCTTCCAGAGCAATGCAGCTGCCCGCTTTGTCAGGCTGGCCAACGATGAAATCCTGGAGGAAGGAGATTTATATCGGCAGTACAGTGATGTTGATATAAATCTGGTAAGCTGCGAGGAGCTGTATGCAGTTATTATGGGAGAACGTGCTCTGCCAATTTCTATAGACGGAAGGATAATTGAGCCGGATGGGAATGATTATGAGCTGTATTTTTCATATATAAGGGCAGGTACATACAGAAAAAGCTACAGCTATGATGCAGACCATAATATTCTGCAGGTAATTTATGAATATGCAGGCTTATAGAGGGTGATTATTATGGATTATCCCGGAAGACTTATTGCAGGCTTCATTTCGCTAATCCTTCTGCTGCTTTTTCCTTTGCAGTATATAGCCCAATCAAATAATGAAGATATAGATGCTCTTGTGAGCAACAAAACAAAAGCATTGACTGACACTATCCGCAAAAAAGGATATATTGATCTGCGGATGTATGAGGAATATCTGGGTTTTCTAAATAAAACAGGAGAGCTGTATGATTTTGAGATAGAGGACATAAATCCGGTCGTTGGGGATGAGCTGGCAGAAGATATAAGCTCTGATTTGCCATTATATGCTGAGACAGGCAGAGGAATGCATATAAAGGCAGCCAATACTTTGCTTCTACATACTAATAATAAGGGACAGGTTAATGGCATGATTATAACCGGTATCTCATATGGTCATGTCCATACATCTGATTGCTATGCAGGGGCAGAAGAAGAGCCGGAGCTTGAAAGTCTGATTTTTGATCTGGATTCCATTCCTGCAAAAAGCCTATCCTCGATTAGTATTTCACCTTCAAGCCAGATAGTAGAGCTCTTAAGTGAGCCGGACTTTAGGGTGACGGCCTATTATAGCGATGGGAGCAGCGCAGAAATAAACCCCGACCTGTATCAGCTGACAAATTATGACCCGACAAAAACAGGTAGCCAGACGGTTGCTGTATCATACACGGAAGAAGGAATAACAAAAACAGCGTATGCAACCGTATTTGTTAATGGCTTAACGGGCATATCAGTCGCACCTACTGAATTAACCGTAGAAAGGTATACTGCTGCAGATTCATTTAGCTTAACGGTTACGGCAAGCTATTTATATGGAAGCAATAAAACATATGACAGCGGTTATAAGATTTACGGATATGATCCGTCATTGCTGGGAAAGCAGGATGTAATAGTAGCATTTACCGATAAGGGTATTACAAAAACAGCTGAACTAATAATTAATGTAGCCGCACTAAAAAGACTTTGTTCAAGATGTCATAATATCTATGAATTAAATACGGATGATTCCGATCCCGGATGTCCCTTCTGCAAAGGCTTTGTAACCGGAATAGAAGTATCACCTGAGTATGTGGAGGTCACACTGGGGGATGAGCTTCCTGTGACGGTGGAGGCAATCTACAGGGATGGAAGCAGAGCAGTGGTAAATGGATGGACAAGCAACTATGAGCAGGATAAAAGCGGAATCCAATCGGCAGTAATTGAATATGGTGGTTATGCAAAGCTTGTAACGGTAAATGTTAGGGAAAAAGAACTTACCTGCCCTGAATGCGGTACAATATATCCTCAGTCGGCAGGAGAGTGTCCCATATGCGCAGAAAGGATAATTGCTATTTCCGTTGAACCTGGCTTTGTAACAGTACATCAGTATGAAAACATTGAAATTGATGTTACAGCCTATTATGCCGATGGCAGCAGCAGGTCGGTGGATGACTGGAGTATAGATTGTACAACATCAAGGCCAGGTAGCTACCGGGCGACAGTCAGTTATAAGAATCTTTTCACAATTATAGTGCTAAAGGTTATCGCTGTAACTGATGAGCAGTGCTCTATATGCGGATATATATATGATCAATTGGAGAATCCATATGGCTGCCCCATTTGCTTTGAGACACTGACAGGTATAGAAGCATATTTACTAAGCGGTGGCAGCAGGGTGGCCTTTGGAAGCATACCGGATATAGCGCTTGTACTTATTTTCAGGGATGGGCATAGAGAACTTAAAGCAGAAGGGTATATCATGGAAGGTTATGATCCATTCAAAGAGGGTATGCAGACAGTCACTGTCAGCTATGAAGGCTTTGAAACGACACTTACTTTGGAGATGGTAAATAGCTTGTCGTCATTTACCTGTCCGGAAGGCCATCTATATTATCCTGATGAGGACGGAACAGATCCGGGCTGCCCATATTGCAGGCTTGGTGTCAGTAACGGCACAGTCCGCTATTATAATATCAGATATACTTCAGAGATACTTGATGAGCTGTATGAAAAAGGCATTTATCATTTCAAAAAGGGGAACTACATTACAATCCGTCTGATCAAGCGTGATAAATCCTTGCTGTACAGGCTGCAGAAAATGTTCTTTAAAACAGCCATGCTGGGTAGGATAAAGCGCTTTGTATTTGGCGGTGAGATATTATAGAAATGGATAAAGCATGGGCATTAATCATCGATACTTTGATAGGGATATTGATTATATTCCTGTCAGTGGCTGTTTACTTTTATATCAGAACAGAAACAGTGAAAAAGTCTTTAGCCAGAGAAGCGGTCAGAGATTTTTTATCAAGTGCTAAAAGAGAAGGTTGTATTAGCCAGGATTCCTACCTGGAATTAATTGACAGACTATCCTTGACTAATGAAATTTATCATATCGAACTCGAGCACGTCTATGATATAGCAGAACCCGAATATCGCTTCAGAACGCTTGAGGAGGTACTTGAGGCTCAGAATGCGGCCTATACAGGGAAAAATGAATATCATTACAGGGAGGTAATTACAACACCACCGGAGGTGGATGATCCGGTTTATCCAGGAGAGCTTAATACAGAAACAAATGAAAGTGTTCTGGAGTCAGCAGAAAACACTCCGGCAGATCCCGGTCATGTACATACTGATGATTGCTACCATGGTACAAAGCATATACATACAGGAAGCCCAAGCAGCGGAGGTGGCTGCTATCGAGGCCAAAGTAGTTATTATACATGTGGTGCCAGTTTTTCAAGTGGTACTAATGGTCATTATGAAGGTACATATACGTGTTCGAATTGTGGGAGCACTGCTAGTTTTTCCTACAATTATTTGTATTTGACATGTGGTAATGGGCATGGTACTACATACACCTATTCTTATGTGGCGAGTTGTTCAAATTGCAAAACAAGTTATAATCCGCCCAATGGCACTCCACCTTCTTTTTGTGGGTATACTTATTACAGTTATGCATTAAATTGCGGAAAAACAGAAGGTGCTTATTATGACAGTAATGGTAATCGGGTATTTCCCATTTGCAATCAAATGTTAATAAATATTACAGCCACCCATCCGGTGCAAACGGTAGCAACAGGAGACGCTTTAATTACAACAGTACGAGCAAAATATTTAGATGGCTCAACAAAAGTAGTATTGGGTACAAGTGGATTTTCAACTGCAAATCCATGTCAAAATCAAATCGCAACTATAAGCTATACATACACACTGGATGGTGAAACGCATAGCTTAACTTGCACAATTAATGTCACAGTGGTTCCCCGAAGCAAGACATGCAGCAGAGGCCATATTTATAATCTAAAGTCAGATGGCAGCGATCCCGGCTGTCCATATTGCAAGGCCTGGGTGGATAATATACGGGTAATATATCCGGAAGAACCAAAGCTGACAATTACTATAGGGACAAGCCTTCAGGATAATGGAGTTAAAATACTTGTTACCTATATGGATGGTCACACGGAAATTATCACAAGCGGTTATGATGATAATCTGGATTCGTCTTACCTGGGAACCAAGCCGGTAACTATAGGCTATAAAGGTGCAGTGACCTATCTGACGGTTACTACTGTATGCGCAAAAACAGTATGTGAAATTTGTGGTCGTGAATATAGTCTGTACCCGGACGGCAGTGATCCCGGCTGTCCCTACTGTATACTGAAGACACCGATTTTTACCGGAAATGTATTATGCTATGAAGAAAAAGTATACACTGATACCATTCTTGATAAGATGAGTTTCCAAAGCTGTTATAGAATGCAAACTGGTGATAGATTAGCGGTAGTTATAAAAAATAAAAGCTCCTCCATAGCCCATAAGCTGCTACAGAGAATATTCCCATCAATTTCGGGCAACCGGCTGTTTTATAAAGAAAGTGAGATAATAGGTGTAAAGTAAAATGAAAGTATTTCATTATGCCTTATTATTCCTGATATTTTTTCTGACAGTAATCATAAAAACCGATATTTCTATTGGAAAGCTGAAGGCAATAGAAAATGAGAGGACAGAGCTGACAAGAAAGCTTACTGCAGCAACATCTGATGCTGTTGAATACCTGGCCACCTCAGGGGTATACGGGGCTAACTCAATAAAAAGAGATGAGCTGATTGACAGATTTTTTACGTCATTATATGCCTCAATGGGCATAATCTCCGATGCAAATGCCCAGGCAGAGCTTGAAATGTATATACCTGTGATTCTTTTGTGTGATTATGACGGGTATTATCTTTATTATTATGACACGTTTACTGCAGAGGATGGCAGTACATACTCAAAGCGCACCTGGTCTGAGAAAATACCATATTACTATAAGGATGATTATTTTATTTACAGATTCACATTATCTGACATGATCTATCTATATGACATAAATAATCTGCTGGTTTTGCCGGAGGAAGTGATAGAAGCTGATTGTCATGAGTTTCAAAAGGACGACAGGTATGAGCTTTTTAAGCTTCAACATGCTGAGCATTTTCTGTTTGATGATGAAAAATTTAAGCTTACTAAAAAAGAAGCTATAATAAATCAACTTGAGAAGGTATTGTCCCATTATACCAGCAGACATAATGCAATTGCCCGGCAAAACGGCATAAGCTACAGTTTCTCTTTCCCTTCAGGCTTTGAAGATGAGTGGGCCGGCTATATGGATGACTTAAATATGCTGGTGGTATTCCAGGGTTATCCCTATGGGGCTGACAGAGACTATACATTCAATAAGATTGCATCTGCAGGAGGCAATATAATAAAGAAGCCGCTATACTTTGTAGAAAAGAAGGGCTGGTATTATCTTGCCCACATTAAGGGCTGTCCAGAACTGGAAGATAGTACAACTCTTTTGGAAGAGACATTTGACAGTATAGAGGCCTGTGCCAGGATAGGAGCTTACTCTGATGACTGCATAGAATATGGGGCCAGGCTACCGGTGCTGGTTACAGACTAGGGCTTTATACATCCCGGATACGTAAAGCATTTTTATACTTTTCGATTTAAATATGGAGTAAAAATGGCTATAGGACTTATTTTACATGCCTTGACGGGAATCCTCTTTTCATTTTTCTTGCATTTGCTATTTCATGAGCTTGGACATATGCTGGGAGGATTGCTTAGCGGATGGAACTTTCTTTACCTTCAGATATATAATATTGTTCTGGTAAGGGAAGAAAGATGGTTTTCATTAAAAAGGGTTGTTTCAAGAAGCTTTCAGTGTATAATGAGCCCGGCAAGTCTATATTCAAACCCGTATGTTTATAATCTGGGAGGCTGTTTTGCTAATCTTATCTTATCCATATTTGGACTTACAGGAGTATTTGTTGGAGAAAAGAGTATAGTTATATTTTTATATGCCTGGAGTCTATTTGCAATGGGAGTCGGCTTCCTTATGATGAATGGTATTCCAAGAGTTAAACGGATATGCAATGATATGGCCTGTCATCTTTATTTAAAAAGGGATTCAGTTACAAGATTGTGCCACAATCTGCAGCTGATATCCGCCAAATATCTCATTAAAGGGGCAACATACAGACAATTGGGTGAGGAGATGCTGAATTTGCCATCTGATGAGGCATACAATGATATTCTTGCCTATCAGGCTCTTCTTGAATACTATTATTTCCTTGACATGGATGATTATCGGGGGATGATAGGAGCCCTGGTAAAAGTAAAAGATATAGAAAAATTAAGTGACAGCATACAGAGCTGCTATTACACAGAGCTTGTATATATAAATCTGATGATGAAAATAAGGCAATATCAGCAATTGTCAATGATATCAAAGGCCGGCAGCTCTTTCGTTTTGCCAGAAGCTTTGGAAATCTATAATATGGAAATGTTTGATTTGTCTAAGAGTCGCCATACGATATTCGGCATAAAGGGTGATCTGCACTTTGAAAGATTAAAGGCAGCATATGATACTTATAGGGAGCTGCTTGCAGGCAGAAGGGTAAGGGCAAGGAGACGATTAATAAAAGCAATCGAGGATATAAGTAATATGACCTGCATATATCGGGGAGAAAAAGAATTTTGCATCAGGCAGCTTAAGGTATTGCTGAATCATTTTCAGCCTTAGAATAGATTTGGTGAAAGAGTGGATGTGAATATACGTGTGTAAATGTAAATAAAAGCGTTATACTTGAAAATCATTACAAATTATAGTACATTATAGATGTTATGCTGCCAATATAAGCCTTTAAAGGCAACGGTATCCTTGAATAATCAGCATTAAAAAATCATTAAACATTAAGGAAGGGTGGAACTGTAATGAAAAAATTATGCAGGAGCAAGAGATTTCTTCAAAGTATCTGCTGTATGGCTGTGCTTATGCTTATGTCTGTCATGTTGTCTGTATCCGTATTTGCAGCAAGCAACGTAATCATTAATGTAGATTACACATTAAGTGATAAGGCATCTGATAGATATGTGTTTTTTAATGTTAAAGAGAAAGGACCAATCACAGTTAACTTTAAAGTTACAGATTTGGGTGCGAAGCCCGGAACAGTGGCATTTGTTATTGCAGCTGTAGATGACAGCAGTGGGAAGTATGATTTAGGTACGGTAGTTTTGGCTGAAAAGGAAGTAACAAGCAAAAAAGCGATTGTGGAAAGACAGGAGATTGTAGAAGCAGGTCTATATGTTGCAGCGATGCTTTTGGTGGAGCCTGCTGACGGGAAGGTCAATGTGCAGCTAATAATTGAAGGTAACGGTACGGCAGTAGATTTAACCAGCGGGACAGAATTTGATAAACCTTTAGTTACCGAGCTTACATTAAATTACAGAGAAACCAAGAAGGATTTGGAGCAAAAGCTAGGTTATTATGATATTTATTTCAGTCCATATTACGATGAATTTGTAATGACAGCTACGATTGATAAAACCGGAGTATTAATTATTTATTTTATGGATGATGGTATTGAAAAGAATTTTCGCTATTTTGAGGCGGTATTGTATTCTGATGAAAAATGTACCCAGGAAGTCGGTAATATTATAATGTTTACCGGTGAAAGAGGTGCAACCAAAGAAATAAACATAAAAAAAACCGGAAAATACTATATAAAATTTAATGTATTGCGTGATTATGGCTCCGAGGAGCCCGTGTCATTTCCGGTCGCACTTATGCTTATACCGGGCGGAACCAGGACGGTAAAGGCTAATACAGAATATTTGGCTTACCAGAACTATAACACAGATCCGGTGTACTATAAAATATCCGTAAAAGAGCCAAGCCTATTGACTATTAATATAGATCCGGAGAAGGATGATATTGGCTCTGCAAAAATTGCCTTGTTGGATAGCAAAAAGAAGGCAATAACTGATGAAAGGTATATATCATTATATGGAGATCCCATACAGCATTATTTTGTCTTGAATAAGGGAACTTATTATCTTAAGGTTGATACAGGAGTAGGGGCGTATTTATTTAAATATAAATTGACAGCAGTTTCAGATAAGTCTGGAGCCTCCAAGAGCAAAGCAACCAATATTAAGGTTGGCGGCTCGGCAGTAAAGGGTTATTGCCTTGTATCTGACAAGACATCAAAGGCAGACTGGTATAAGTTCAGCTTAACATCAAGTAAAACTATAAAAATAGATATATCATCCCAGATGGATGGTGACATGAAGGTGGAAGTATATGATTCTAAAGGATATATGATTGGTTCAGCACTTTTATATGATGACAGTTCCAGCCGAACGATTAATTTAGAAAAACTGGCAAAAGGAACCTACTACATTAAAGTATTCAAATCAGAAAGCTATAGCTCCGGCTACTACTCAATTAAGGTTAAGTAAAAATGATTGGTATTTGTTATTTACCAAGGAATTAGCATATATCAGTCAATTTGTAATTAATCAGACGTAATGTTGAATTTGGGCAGAAGGTATCAATGACTGATACTTTCTGCCTTTTTAAACTAATTTTACAATAAGAGCTGTTAAGTAAATCTAAGGAATAAAGTGGACAGTGCAAAAATGTAAATAAAAGACCTTAAATAAAGAGAATTTATATATAAAGGAAGGTACCAAGCTGATGAAAAAATTTATAGCAATTATTCTATTATTAGTAATATCAATTCTTACATTATCGAATGCAAGAATACAAAGGGTTGAGGCGACAAGCAAGTACATTAAAGTGTCCGAATATCTTGAACTTTTGGCAAAGGAGCTGAACTTAAAACCGGGCAAAGCTAATACTGCTAATGATTATATCGAGCTGCTTACCGAAAAAGGTATTATAAAGAAAGGTCAATTTAAAGATTATAATGCTAATCTCAAAAGGGGAGATATGCTGATACTCTTAAGCCGTGCTGACGACTACCTTTATGGCAGCGAGATAGATCCGGAGCTGGTGCAGCTGGTTATCGATAAAAGAATATCGGATATCAAAAAGGTTGCTGCATCAAAAAGGGAGGATATAGCTAAGGGCTTTATCAAAGGCTTCCTAAAGGGCTTTTCAGAAGGAGATTATACTCAACACAGATATCTGAAGCTGAACGGTGCAATTGTAAGGACTGATGCCCTGAACATATTAAAGATGCTGAAGAATAAGGAGCTGCGTAATAAGATTAGCCCGGACGGTCAGCTAATCCGTACAACGAACCTACCCAACAATGCTTATATGTTCCCCTACATCCTGGCCAATTTCCCGAACAGGTTTTATGAAGGTATGCTTGCCTTTGAGGGGATAACAACTTATGAGAATGGAGTAGAAGTCACATTAAAAAGTCCGGAAGATTATGCTTATCCTGTTGATATAGGAAAAACAAAGCGAGGTTCGCTTTTTATTGATGAAAATGGAAGGTATTCAGACTTTTGGTATGATAAGGTCTATAGCCGTGTATGGAATACCTTTAATGTTGACTACAGAACTATTGATGAAAAATGGATAGACACCATGGCAAAAACGGATATGGATATAGAAGTAGATATATATGCTGAAAGACTGTATGAAAAACTAAATGCATATGTGCAGGATATGAAGAAAAATAAGACTATAGTGGAATGTGACAGGGTAGTTATAGATCCCTCATTTGTGTATTATTACAATTACAATTATTATATTCGTTGTTATGTTAATTACAGAATTGTATCTACCACAACTAAAGCTAAATATACAGTAGATGAATTTTTGCTGGGGCCAAATAAATCGCCGTATAACAATATATTATTTTCATGCACAGGTATTGTAGATTTAACCGGTCATAAGCTTGACGAATGGGTTGATGGGATATTCGATGTATCAATAGCATCAGCAATAAATGGTGCGAGATCGGAAACATATGGTGTATCATTAACTGAATGGTCAGTTAAAAAAGCGGTCCCTTATAAGAGATAAAAGATTAGAATGAAGTTTTTATTTCATTTTACATGCTTAATACGATGAAAGAAAGGAGAGTTATTTGTTGGCATCTATTATACATAAGAAAATAGGTAAAAGAGAAAGAGTAAAGTGGAAGGTGTCTTTGATACTTTCCACTATCTTAATATTTTTATCTTTGGTAGACATTTTGGGCTATACTTTAGTAGCGCAGGCAGATGAAGCATGGGTGATAGTAGGAACAAATAATGAAAGGCAAGAAACAATAAGAATAACTGATGATAGCATTTTAATCAGAGGCACCCACAAAAGAGGAACAGGTACGATGAATTATCGTACGACAGGCTATAAAATGGCTTTACGAGAGTATGACATCAATGGACCATTTAAAATTAACGCAGTAGATGTACCTTTGAAAAAGTCAGAAGGTAAGAGAGAAGGCGATTCTGTAGAAGTTATTTATACAATTGAGAGAAAAAAGTTTTTAGCTGCAGTGGTACAATTGGGTGTAACCTCTGCCAAAATTAGATCAGATGGTGGTTATGTAGATGTTTACCTCAATAATGTGTTTGAAATATATAATCCTCAGGATAACTCTATATATAGAAAAGACATCTGCGGCTATCAGGAGATGCTGGCGGCACCCGGGACAATATTTAGAGGTGGTAAATGGTCACCTACAACCCAGGAGGTTTTGCAATTTTACTATAACTTTAAATTTACAGTATATCCTCCCTTCTTCGATATTGAAATAGTAGCAGTAGATAAGGATAATCCTGACCGTGAGCTAAAGGTGCTGAAAACAGGGGACAAGGGTATGTATTATGAAGCATATCCGCTTAATTCATCCTATACTGCACCGGAAGAGCTAACGATAGATGGCATAAAATATAAGGTCTATAATCAGTGGTATTACACTTATACTGACAGAGAGAATGGAAAAAAAGTAACAGCAAATAAAAGCTCTGGGCGAACAATAAAGTGTAATCTGCCTGATGCCAAAAAAGATAGCACGGTTACTTTTAAGGTATTATATGAAAAAGTCAGTAACGAGGCTGATGTAGTCATTAAAGCAATTGACAGGGATGGCAATATAATCAATGATAATTTATATACAGGCAAGGCTACAGCAGGGGAGAAAATTTTAAAGAATGTTCCTCAGGAATTAAAAAAAGCCGGTGTAACCTATAAAAAAACCGTTAATTACTATTATGTATATACCAAGAAAGGTAAAAGCAAGGCAGAAGCTCCAACGCATATGACCTGCCACAGAGCAAGTGATCCTCTTGCCATCAATGTCCCGGAGGATATTAGGGACAAAAGTACCATGACGGTATATGTTTATTATGATAGGGTATTGTCTGAAGAAATTTCTGTAATTGTAAAAGCAGTAGATAAGGATACTGGGGAGGATATATGCGAAATTGACAGTACCAGCCGGCCGGGAGGTACGACCTATAGCAGAAATATTGAAGCTGATATTTCATCTGGTACGACAAGCTACAGCTATACGGGAGAATGGAGCTGGTCATATACCTTAAACAGTGCCAGCAAGCCTACCATATCCAGCAATGGTTCAGGAGAAAGGATAAGCTTTGAGCTGCCGTCAGCCGACAAGGTATCAGAAGCTGTAACTGTTAAGGTGTTTTATAAAAAAAGAAATGATGTAAATGAAGATACAATTACCCTGAGAACGATTATGGTATCTGATACGGGTGGATTTATCAGTGAGCTGTCATCAGAAACCGTCACAAGGAATCAGCCAATCGACAAAACTGCAGCGGCTCAGAAATCCATTAACGGTACAGTATATGAGTACCGGAATAGATGGGATTATACATATATTACATCATCAAACAGTAACACCATATCCGGTACCGGCAGCCGTATATCATTCAGTATACCAAACTCTACAAGTATGGAAACGGTTGTAACATTGAGATTATATTATGGTGTAGTTCAGGAGGTTGATATTCCAGAAGCTTCAGAGCCTATATCCATGTCGCTGGACAGTCCGGGCAATCCCTATGGAGTTATAAATGCCGATAAGTATACATCACCGTATTTTGATTCCAAACAGGGTATACCGACAACAGAAAGCCAGTATGTATACGTAAAGACCAAGGATTATCTGCTGGGCTACAGGCTTGTAAACAAAACCGGCAAGGTAACTTATACCGTACCTGTGACAATGAATTATACCCTTACATACAACACAAATACTCCTGATGAATTTGGAGGACCACAGAAGGTAACGGTTGTGGAATCCAATACTCAGAATGTAAAAGTGGAGAAGGCATATTCCTATTGGGAGATAGAGAGGCTTGAGTACTATTATGTAGGACAAGCAAATGTATACAATTACTCTCTTCCTGACGGTGGAGTAACATTAAATGCAAACTATAGCTATCTTAATCTGCCCACACTCACTACATGGCACAGCAGCAGGCTTGAAGATCATGTGCTGCCGCCACCAGAGGTGGAGACAGGAATTATCCTCGAGGCAGCTCCTATTGAAACGGATTCTACAGACAGAGCGAATATTGAATATGAGGATCTGACATCTTATGCTGTCAGTATGACGGGTGAGGCCAGGGTCAAAAATGACTTGTTAATCTTTAATGGCACAGTAGTATTAAGCAATGAGCTAAGGGAGAAAATAACCCAGGCTCCAAATATAACAGATCTTAAACAATCCAATTATATTATTCCCGACAAGACTCTTTATACCGAAGGTAAAGTGGTGGAAGCAACAAAAAGAAACGGAGTCTATTCATCTAACGGTAACGTAATCTATTTTCTTCATTCTCATAGTGTAAATTCTTTTTCATCCCGACTGATATATGCTCTTGATATTAATGATGTGACAATCCATACACCTGTGATATGCAAGCCGCAGGTTTCAGCCGACAATGACAGATGGGTGCAGCTTATTCAGCCTGAAAAGGATGCCGTGCATATAGTACTGGACCCGGATACGACTCTGAATGATTTTACATTGGGAATATCCAATACGCTTCATCACAGCGAGCGGCCGGGATATTATGAAAGGGATTTTTCATGCTCCTTTATTGATCCGGTCAATGTCTCGTACATTGCCAAAAAGGATGGGACTGTCAGGAATGAGGTGAAGTTCCCCTTTGATGTGTATCTGGACGTTTTGGGGGATAAAGATGCAAAAAACGACCTCTTTATCAAGGCCGGAAGCTGGTTTGTGCTGGGACGCAACAGCTATCGCTTTTATGTGCCCATCTGGGTTAAGGAGGGGGTCTACAGGGTGCAGTTTCGCACTGTTGCAGTCAATGGCGAAGATAAGTTGACCAATACTGAGGAAAGCAGAAATACCAGCATATACAATTATGTAGCCACATCCGAAATGAAATTTCAGATATCAGGAAGAGTATACGGACTGACTCTTTATGATATATACGATTATCCTAACTGGGAAAATGTCTTCCGCGTTGATAATACAATGCTTATTAAATATTTCAGTGGCGCAGTGGATGGTACAAAGATGGCAGGCTATAATAAGGACTATGCCTATTATTATACGGTCGGTACTAATGACAGCTACGGACAGGCTACCGGCCGCAACAGTAAATTTACCCTGCCCCTGGTTAACGGCAGTCATCCTCAGTATAAAAACCTGGGCGTGCTAAAGACCGGCTATGCTGTCCGTTTTATGCTGGATACGGTCGGTGAAATGTACGGCAGTGCCTGCCATATAAAAATTACGCCTACCTTCTACTATGTCGATGCCAAAGGCAAAAATCGAAAACAGGTAGATCTTTACTATAATGAGGAAATAGAAGGTAAGCTGTATAAGCTCTGCAAGGTTGGCGAGGGAATAGACCTGGTTAATATCAAGTCCGGTACTACCGGTAATATATACAGCAGAATACCGGAAAAGGAAATTCAAAATACAGCTGACGTTTTAGGTATCAGTTATTCAAAGGTCTCCAACCAGAAAAGCACGATCTATTCCTACAGCCTGATAAAGCTGCTTGGTCCATTCAGAACCTTTATAGGTTGGGATTATGCTACTTATATTTCAAGCCTGCCATCCTTTGCGGATGTAGCTGCAGCAACAGGAGAGACAAGACTGAGCCTGTCAAAGTATATACAGCGATGGTATGGCACCTATAAGCTGCCGGCAGATGTATATGCAGTGGAAAGCGGTTTTGACGTGTATGGCTATATGAAAAAGCATGGAATTGATTTTAGTGAGGATTTCTGGCTAAGAGACGGATATATTATAGTGAATTTCAACATTGTGACGGTAGATAAGGAGGGCAGGGAGCATTTATCATATATTAATGCAGGCAACTATCTGAATAACGGCAACTGCTCCATGTGGCTTCTGGAAGGACCGTCTGTTGAAAAGAGCGACAGCAGGGGAGTTACCTTCAGCTTTAAGGCAGGAGATTTTATAGTATATTATAGCGACAGAAAATATAGCGACGATTATCAGGGTAAGCTGTATTAATCATGGTATAATGATCGCTATGCTCAGCACTGGTCAGACTGAGTCATGGACAAATTCCAGCAGATATGTTGCTAAAAAGCACGTAGATTATCTAACGAAGCCAAAATTAATCAAGCCAACATAAATTATGTGCTTAAGCCGCACATAATTTATGTTGTGCCTGTAGCCGGGCTTTTCTATTGCCTGCTTACCTGTCTTTGGTTATTAAGGATATTTTTGAGGAATAATATGTATATCTTTATAAGATAATGGACATACAGGAATATAGAAGCTAAATCATAAGAAAAAATAACGAAAAAATAAAAAATCAAAAGCAAAATTAAAAAAATATAAATAAATTACTTGAGAAGAGAATTAAAAAATAGTATTATATGAATGTCATTTCTTATTTTAAGGATATCGCTGTGATATTCCTATATTATAATGCTAGTTTTTTTATACCTGGATTGACTGAAGATTTCAGGAGGAAATAAGATTAGGATGAAGAAAAAGTCACATATATCCCTTGCCAAGTTTTTAATTGACCACATGGATGTTCAGGATTTACATGAACATAAAAAAGCTTTTTATTTTGGAAGTATTCTGCCGGATTTAAAGCCATCATTTTTTACAAAAAGGCATACTATAGATGAAACATTATTTGATCTGATAAATGAAATCAAAAAAATCACCGTAAATTATGATCCCAATAAAGGAATAAACGGATATTTTGCCAGACATCTTGGCGTTATTACTCATTATCTTTCCGATTATTGCACTTACCCTCACAACAACATATTTGAAGGTAACATGAGAGAGCATATCCTGTATGAGAAGGAGCTTAAGGAACATCTTAATGAATTTGTAAACCGAAGCGATATTCGAATGAAGCGCAATTACAAATTCCATACCCTGGATGAGATAATTCATATAATCATTAACACCCATAAGGAATACATGAAGGCGCTGAAGGTAATAAGGGAGGATATACAGTATATTATCCAGCTATGCTATAAGGTTGTAGATGCTATCCTTATGTTTTTTGAAATGGCTTTAAAGAAGGTGGATAATGCTTTGAGCCCGGCAGGCAATGTCGGCTTGAACTATTCACTGGCAGAATAAGTGAAAAAAGAGAATAATGCATATAAGTATAATGCAGATAAATTAATTGATAGCTTTATGGCAGGTTGTGCTAGCCTGCTTTTTTGTTATTACAATAATTTAGCGAATTTTCATTAGAATATATGCTAACTGCAATTACCTTAAGAATATATAGGCTGACTAAATCAGCTAAATCCTTCTCGTAAAGGAATTCTTGCAAATTTATACACAAATTTAAGCTGCCTGCAGTATGACATTCAGACGCCCTTATGAATACTATATATCAAAGGATAGAATTATGGGTTTTCGGTTAATTGCGAGGGGAATGATGGCTGTGATTACTTGCAGGCTTTATATAAAGAATATTGATTATTTATCTGTGGTTGAAAGACTTATGCCTGTCATTGCCAGGGAGCTTTCCGATTTGGATAATGTTTTTACCGATACTATCAAAAAGATAATTAGCAAAAACAACAAGCCCAGGGTATTTACAAAGGTTTTGGTTTCCCTGATACCCAATAAGGATGAGCTGGCTGTATCCCTGCTGCAGCAATATTCCTATGACATACTTTTGTATGCAAACAAAGCGCTGCACAATCTTATGATAATTGCCGATATTAAGTCAATAAAGGCCAGAACCCTGGAGAGGGCTTGCGGCAGATTGATCAAGCTGGAAATACAAATTGGCAATATAGATTATGAGCAAACGGCTGTTAATTTGATGCCAATGACCTTTGATGTAATTAACAAGGACAACAAAATGGCTGGAAAGGCCATATCGATTATTACCAAGAATTATAAATTTATTGAAAAAATGCTTAGGGCTGCGCTAAAGGAATTGCCTGAGGATGAAAAGAATGAGATGCTGGTAAATATCTTAAGGGAATTTCGCAAAGAAATCATTGATGCAGTAAACCAGGCAATTATACGAAATGGTATAAAGGCTGAGCTTAAGGATATAAATTTTGCATCAAAGCCATGCCAAAATTCTTAATAAGAATCCCGTAATCTATGGAATTTGTGATAACTGTATGTGATACTGATAATTTGCCTGTATATATCAAACATATAAAGCTGGCAAGCTGCAAAATTTTATACGGTGGTTAATTTGTGAAAACGCTGCAAAACTGACATTATATTGGATTATTGGACAAGTTTGGAATTAAAAGAAAATTTTATTTAATTTTAATGACATTTTAATCCATTTATGCTAGAATGTGTATTGGTTTTATATTGTAACTAAAGCAGATATAGGAGGAAGCATTGATGGAGTATGTATTGCAGACCTTTGGCTTGACCAAAGTATTTGGTAAGAAGGTAGCAGTCAAGGATATTAATATGAATGTGAGAAAGGGCGATATCTATGGATTTATCGGCAGAAATGGCGCCGGTAAAACGACCTTTATCCGTATGATATCAGGTTTGGCCAGACCTTCAGGTGGTAGCATCAGATTGTTTGAAAGTGAGGATGTTCAAAAGCAAAGACACAGAATCGGAACAATGATTGAAAATCCGGCCATTTATCCAAATATGACAGCCAAAGATAATCTTAAGTTTTATAGCAAGCTGTTATCTGTAGACAGCAATGTAGTAGATGAGATGCTGGCATTGGTTGGCCTTTCCGATACAGGTAAGAAGAAAGCCAAGAATTTCTCGCTTGGAATGAAGCAGCGCCTGGCCATAGCCATCGCATTAATGGGTGATCCGGAATTTTTGCTGCTTGATGAGCCGATTAACGGGCTTGATCCTTCAGGAATTAAGGGAATAAGGGAGCTTATATTAAAGCTTAACAAGGAGAGGAATATTACAATACTCGTTTCAAGCCATATCCTTGGTGAATTGTCCAAGATTGCCACCCGTTATGGTGTAATTAACAATGGAGTATTAGTTGATGAGTTTACGAATGAAGAGCTGCTGGAGCGTTGTGCAGGCAAGCTGGAATATAAGGTGGATAATGCCCAGCAGGCGGAAAATATTTTGCGTGGGCTTACCGATGCGGCAAATATCACTGTTGTGGATAATAATACAATTCATATTGCAAATGATTTGGACAAGGCGGCTGTTTTAACCTCTGAGCTTGCCAAAAATGGTATAATGGTCAGCTCCTGTTCGGTTATAGGACAGGATCTGGAGGCATATTTTATGTATCTGTGTAATTTGACCGATAATAAGATTAGCTAAGCTAATTATAGAAATCTTAATATAGAAATGATAGACATTTTATAGAGAATCATAGATATAAGGAACGATCAGATATACCTGATTTGTAGACATATGCATAGCTTTAATTTCAGGCAGTTATGCATATCAAATAGGAAAAGAAGAGAGGTATGTGATATTATGGTCAATTTGTTAAAAGCAGATTTCTTCAGATTGTTTAAGGGCAAATCTCTGTACATATGTGCACTCGTATGGGCAGGAATTTTTGTTTTGCAATGCATACTTTTAGACTTTTCATATAGGGTTTCTGTTAATATGGATATTAGTATTTCATATCCAATACCTGATGCACTGTCATATGGTATAACAGCTTTTTTGGGAAACAATACCATAATAGCAATCTTTGTTGCAATATTTGCCGTGTCTGAGTTTACCCACGGAACAATGAAAAACCTGGTTTCCAAAGGCTTTTCCAAGGTGTATATTTTCCTATCAAAGTTCATAGTACTGACAGTTGCTGCTTATTTTATAATATTTGTAACCTTTATTGCAGGGACCGCTTGTGCATGGATCTTTAGCAAAGAGCTTGGAAGCCTGAGTGGTGAATTTGGCAAATATCTGTGGGGAACCATAGGAATAGAATTATATTTAAGAATAGCATTGACTGCTTTGCTACTGATGGTTTCCATGAGCATTAAAAATATGGCAGGTGCCATAACAATAAATATATTAGGGTTATCATTTGGAGGAATGCTATTTACTTTATTAGAATACCTGGTTAACAATAAGATAAAATTCACTAACTACAGTCTTTCTTATAATATAGCGTTTTACAGCAATCAGGGGGCCACAGGCGGTGATTATGTCAGAACCTTAATCGTTGGTGCGGTATATTTGGCTATATCGCTGGCACTCGGAATTTTCATATTTAAGAAGTCGGATGTAAAATAAAAAATACGGCTTTTATTAATTAACTGTAAACTAAAGTAATCAGGTTGCTTAAGCTCAAGCCGCCTGATTACTTTTTAACTAATTTTATAAATTGTTGGGTCTGCATTTCTGCAGCACATTGGTGATTTCTGCAATATATAGAGTATGGTAATCCTTCTGGGGATACCAGGTGGCTTCTATTTTTTCGTTGGCAAGGGCGTTGGTATCCAATGGCTGAACAAAGAGCTTTTTGCATATAAGTACAAGATTAGCTTCGCCAAAATAAGGCGTGGTGCCATGATATGATACCGTCAAACCGGATTTGGTTATCTTGTCTTCGTCACGGCCTGAAACCGTACCAAAATAATTCAGGATAATGCGGTATTGTTTGTCTAAAAAGCTAAGGGAGAAGCTTTCTTCCCTGTCCATGAACTCCTTCGTGTATCTTTGAGGTCTTACAAATACAAATGCCACATTCTTTCCGAACATAACGCCCAGGCCACCCCATGAAGCAGTCATCGCATTCTGCTTTTCCCTGTTGCCGGCGGCAATCAGCATCCATTCCTTACCTATGGCGCTAAAAGGATTCTTTTTGATAAGCTCTGGCTTGATCTCTTTGAAATTATTCATGGATAATTGGTCCTTTCTTATGTTATAGATAGTATCTTAGCGTATTTTGTAATAATTATGCTATTATTATACGATATTGATTTTGCAGATGCAACGCAGGTTGTTGCATATTTTAATCCCGGCAGAATCTGACAGAATATAACTTTAATATTATTTACAAAGATACTAAATGAGTGTATAATTAATGAGATAAAGTACTATGGAATCTATAATATGCGCGGAAAGGCATGGTAGATTGTATGTCAAATAAAATAGTTAAAGAAATAATCAGCTGGATAATGGTATTTGCTATTGCGATAGCATTGGCCATGGTTATAAACAGGTTTGTTATTTACAGGGTAAGCTCACCTACCGGTTCTATGGAAAATACAATAATGATAAATGATAAGGTGTTCATTTTCAGACTGGCATATTTATTCTCTGAGCCAAAGCGTGGTGACATAGTGGTATTTGAAGCGCCTGACAAACCTGAGGAGGATTATATAAAAAGGATTATCGGACTTCCCGGTGATGTAGTTGAAGGTATAGATGGCGTGGTATATGTAAACGGTGAACCCTTGGAGGAGGACTATCTTAAGGAACCGATGCTTGAGGGTCCGGGCACAGGAACCTTTGGCCCCTTTAAGGTGCCTGAAGGCCATTATTTTATGATGGGTGATAACAGAAATAATTCCGCTGATTCAAGATTTTGGCATAACACATATGTATCCCGCAAAAAAATTAAGGGGAAAGCGGTCTTGAAGTACCCGAATTTCAAGTGGCTGTATTGATTCTTTCTGCCGATTTTACGGCAGCAGGCCGGACGATTTCTGGCTGATGTAAGCATAGTGGCAGGATGATGCAATCATTGTGGTTGGATGATGAAAGCGTTGTTAAATATATACCAGTGAAAATGGCGTAAATACAGGGACGTGTTGGAGCTAGCCAAAAAAGCAGCTTTGCAATACGTCCCTTTTATATTTTGAACTATATTACTATTCCATCCATGCTGTTTATATAAGCCTTAAAAGCTTGCTCAGTGCCTGAAAAGTTTGCCCAGCAAATATGCTCCGGCTACTCCTTCAGATATTCCTCGTTCATGGCAATGACCCTGGCAATGGCGTCTTCTCCCGGAGCGCCGGCAGTATTTCGCTTATTTACACAGCTCTCAAGAGAGATGGCCTCGTATATATCCTCCTCAAAGGCACTGCTAAACTGCTTAAATTCGTCCAGGCTCAGATCCTCCAGGGCAAGATTTTTATCTAGGCAGTAAAGTACCAGCTGTCCGATAATACCATGGGCATCACGGAAGGGTACCCCTTTGCACACCAGATAGTCGGCTGCATCGGTTGCGTTGGTAAAGCCGTTTTTGGCGCTTGCTTCCATGTTGCTGTTATTAAATTTCATCGTTGAAAGCATGCCATCAAATAAGGCCAGGCAGCCTTTGACTGTGTCGATGGCATCAAAGCTTAATTCCTTGTCCTCCTGCATGTCCTTGTTATAGGCAAGCGGCAATCCCTTCATAACTGTCAGGATGGACATAAGAGCTCCGTATACTCTGCCGGTTTTGCCCCTGATAAGCTCGGCAATATCAGGGTTTTTCTTCTGGGGCATTATGCTGGAGCCGGTAGAGTAGGAATCATCAATTTCAATAAAACGGTATTCGTTGCTGTTCCAGATTATTATTTCCTCACAGAAGCGGCTGAGGTGCATCATAATAATGGAAAGGGCGCCAAGCAGCTCAATAAGATAATCACGATCCGATACGCCATCCATGCTGTTGAGACAGGGGCCGTCAAAGCCCAGTAGGCTTGAAGTGTATTCCCTGTCCAGGGGGTAAGTGGTTCCTGCCAGGGCTCCACTGCCCAGAGGAGATATATTAAGCCTTTTGCTTATATCCGACAGGCGCATGCGATCCCTTTTGAACATCTCGAAATAAGCTCCAAGATGATGAGCCAGAGTAACAGGCTGGGCCTTCTGCAGATGGGTAAAGCCCGGCATGTAGCTTTTGATATTTGCCTTCATAATTGTGTGAAGGGTGGTCATAAGCTGCTTTAGTAATGCATCCAGCTCCTTTATCTCATCCCTTACATAAAGCCTCATATCAAGAGCCACCTGATCGTTGCGGCTTCTGCCGGTATGCAGCTTCTTGCCGGCATCGCCAACTCTTTGTATAAGATGGGCTTCAACAAAGCTGTGAATGTCCTCGTGTTCATTATCGATGACCAGCTTGCCTGACTTAATATCCTCCAGTATCGAGGTCAGACCGCTTATAATCAGGCTTTTTTCATCCTCGCTGATAATGCCCTGTCTGGCCAGCATGCTTACATGGGCTATGCTGCCTTCAATATCATGCTTATAAAGCCTTTGATCAAATGATATTGAGGCATTGAAATTGTGCACCAGCTGATCGGTTTCCTTAGTAAAGCGTCCTCCCCAAAGTTTCATATAAATCCACCATCCTATCTGTATTAAAGCATAATCAATTTATATTCTATATTTTAGCTGCGTCTACTTTCAGCAACATTTTTACCGTTTCCTATTTTAAGCAGCAAGATTCCAGTAGCTGAATTGTATATTTTTTCATTCGAGTCTACTGATAAAATCAGGACCGAAAGATATAATATTTAAGAATAAAATGGTTATGTAAATGAAATCTAATGCTTTAATAATACATCTTTCCAGCAAAATATGCAAGATAAATTTATAATTATGCATAAATATTTATCAGGTTCTAAGAGCCTTGATAAAGTACTCTTTGTAAAAAATCCATGCAAGGGAAGACCATTGCATGGATTAAAGAGAGCATTACAGCTCATACAGCCGGCTGTATTTTTCCTTAAGATAATTAATATAGTAATCAGGCTTGAATTCCTCTCCACACAGATCCTTAAGGATTTCATTTGTGTTCTTTGTGGCTCCGTATTTGTGGATATTATCCCTTAAAAATTCCCGTATCGGTGTAATATTGCCCTGTCTGAGATATTCGCTTACAGGCATCTTTTCCTTCATATATTCATATATCTGTGAAGCTACAGCCGTACCGATGGCGTATGAAGGGAAGTAGCCAAATTCACCGAATGACCAGTGGATATCCTGCAGGATGCCCTCGCTGTCATTGGTGGGAGCTATGCCCAGGTAGTCCTGGTATTTTTGGTTCCATACCTTCGGCAGGTCATCCACAGTAACCTCATTGTTGAAAATCATTTTTTCGATTTCATACCTGATAATTATATGGATGCAATATGACAGCTCGTCAGCCTCAGTACGGATCAGGCAGGGTGATACTTTGTTTATGCCCTTTATAAACTTCTCCAGCGGTATATTTTGCAGATTCTCAGGAAAGGCCTCCACCAGCTTCTCATAAATAGGCTCCCAGAAATCATAGCTGCGGCCAATTAGATTTTCGAAAAAACGGGACTGGGACTCATGCATACCCATGGAAGCACCAGTACCCACCGGAGTCTGGGTCAGACTGTCGTCAATGTTCATTTCATATAAGGCATGGCCTGTTTCATGGATTGCTGAAAATATCGAGCTTTCCAGATTGTTTTCAAGATAACGGCCTGTAATTCTGACATCATGATTGTGAAGCTGCAGGGTAAAGGGATGCTCGCTTTCAGCTATTACACCACGGTTGAAGTCAAAGCCAAGGTAGCCGCTTAAGTATTTGCAAAATTCCTTCTGCTTTTCTATGTCATAATTTAAGCTATTGTAGCTTTTATCTATTGTATCAGTCTTTTTATATACTTCCTTTACAAGAGGGATAATTTCAGCCTTGAATTTGTCAAAGAAGGCATCCAAATCCTTGATCATGAAGCATTCCTCATAATCACCCAGAAGCACCTCGTATGGAGTTTTGCCGTCCTTTACCCGATATGAGGCAAACTTTTTCTTAAAGTCTATAATTTTCTGCAGATAAGGGGCAAAATCCGAATAGGAGTTGTCCTTTTTGGCCTTTGCCCATTTGCGGCTGGATATGGATGTAAGCTCGTTATATTCCTTGTATTCCTCAGGAGGAATACTTTCCAGCTGCTCGTAGCTTTTGGCCAGCTCCTTGACTATAGCCTTTTCTAAATCAGTTAGCTCCGCCTGCTCCTGTTCCTCCTGAAGCTTTTTAAGAAGCTGACGGACATCGTCATTAATCAGGCTTTTCATATATTCATCGGATAAAATGCCGTTTACCTTGGAGGTATTATCAGCGGCCCCGAAGGGAGCAAGGGTCTGGGTATCCCATTCAAATAAGCTTCTGGCGGTCTGAAGAGCCATAGCCTTATCCAGATATGGTTTTAATTTTTCAAATGTCTTGCTCATAGATTTTTTCCTCTCTTTTTCTATTATTGTAAGCTTTTCATCAAACAGGAAATTTTACGCTAATTCCCAGTTAAGATAAACAGTAAATTTACACCAATCATCCTGTCGATTATATATATAAAGTACAAAATAATACCTAATTAGTATATCAATTTTTACTTTACATATCAATCGGGAGAGTGGTATTTTATACTAAAGAATAATTATACAAGCTTTTTGGAATAGCAGCCAAATTTTTGCAAATAATAGTATTTACATTTGTAGAAATATTATTTAATAATATAATTGAGCATTTGCACAGACAAGCAAATAAAAATGGAAAGGAGCAGATAAGAATGAGTGGATTACAAATTGAGAAAGTGATAGGCAGAGAAATACTTGATTCCAGAGGAAATCCGACGGTAGAGGCTGAGGTTATACTTAAGGATGGAAGTATGGGCAGGGCGGCAGTTCCTTCAGGAGCTTCCACCGGTGCTTTTGAAGCAGTTGAGCTTCGTGATGGAGATAAAAGCAGATATCTCGGAAATGGTGTAAGGAAGGCCGTTGAAAATGTCAATACCCTGATCGCAAATGAAATTAAAGGCATGGATGCAAGCCTGCAGAATGAAATTGATGCTAAAATGCTGGCTCTTGACGGGACAGCCAACAAGGGCAAGCTGGGTGCCAATGCAATACTTAGCGTATCACTGGCGGTGGCAAAGGCAGCGGCAGCATCGCTCAGACTGCCACTTTACAGGTATCTTGGTGGAGTTAATGCCAAGGTCCTGCCGGTTCCTATGATGAATATTATCAATGGTGGCAAGCATGCAGATTCAAGCCTCAATATACAGGAATTTATGATTATGCCGGTAGGAGCAAATACCTTCAGTGAAGCGCTTGAGCATAGCGCTACGGTATTCCATACACTTAAGAAGCTGCTGAAAAATGACGGTTATGTAACAGCAGTAGGTGATGAGGGCGGATTTGCTCCCAAGTTTGGCAGTGATACAGAAGCTCTTGACTATCTTGTAAAGGCTATAGAGACAGCAGGATATCGTCCTGGCGAGGATTTTTACATTGCTATTGATGCTGCCTCCACAGAAATGTATGATGAAGCTAAAAAGGCAGGCAGAGAGGGCGAGTATCTCTTCTGGAAATCCGGCGAATTCAAGACAGTAGAGCAAATGGTGGATTTCTGGGATCAGATTTGCAGCAAATATCCTGTAATATCCCTTGAGGACGGCCTGGCAGAAGAGGATTGGAAGGGCTGGCAGCTTTTGACCCAGCGTCTTGGTGGCAAAATTCAGCTGGTAGGTGACGATTTGTTCGTAACCAATACCAAGCGTATTCAGGAAGGTATCAAGCAGAAGGTATCCAATTCCGTTCTGATAAAGGTTAACCAGATTGGTTCCCTGACGGAAACCCTTGATGCTATAGAAATGGCCAAGAACAATCACTGGACAGCGGTAGTGTCCCATCGTTCAGGTGAAACAGAGGACGTTACTCTGGCTGACATCGCAGTAGCCACCAATGCAGGGCAGATTAAGACCGGTGCGCCTTCACGTACAGATCGTGTGGCTAAGTACAATCAGCTTCTCAGAATAGAGCAGGAGCTGGGGGCAAACGCTATTTATCCCGGCAAGGCAGCATTTAAGGTATTGCAGTAACGCTTTTTGCTGCGTCCGGTCTGAAGTGCTTCAGTGGTGTTAATATATTTGGTGTTTATGATATATTGTTGATATAAATTTGCATAAAATAAAGACTGACGCCGCCTGATATGAACAGGCGGCGTTAATATTTAGGCCGGCTAAATCCATTAAGCCGACTATGCCATTAACATAAGCAAGGCCGGCTGTTACTCATTTGCAAAAAAAATGCTATTCTTCCCGGCTATATATTAAGCAGATCAAGCTTATAGGGTTCACCATGGCCGGGATATATTGCTTTTATATTAAATGAGCAAAGCTGCTTCCAGGATTGTCTTAAGTCATGATTGTCATATGCGTCTATGGTGTCAGGGGCAGGTAAATCACCGACAAAGGCACAGCAATCATCTATCACCAGACTGATGCTGTCCTCGCTGTGGTCTGGGGTGCTTAGCAGCTGACCGTCAATTCCGATGGACTTAAGCAGGCTTCTGCTGTCTGCCTCAGTTGTGACTATTATATTGCTGCCGGTTATGTCCTTAAAGTTCTCCTTCGGATGCTTCTTAAAATGCTGGTTTATTTTATTAATGAAGGGAAGCTGAAGCTCATGCACTATCAGATTGGTGCCCAAATCCTTCAGGTTCTGTGTAAGTCCGGCGTGGTCAGGATGAAAATGGGTTACAATAAGGTAATCAATTTCATTAACCGAAATGCTGTTTTGATTTAGAAGCCTTAATATCTGTGAAAAGGTATCAGGCCATCCGGCATCTATCATCAACCAACCGCCATTGGATCTGATCAGATAGCTGTTGGTTGATTTATATGATATTTCGATAACTTCCATTATTTTCACCTCTGTAAAAGCAATTATATATATTATTATTGTTTGTTTGCCGGATGTCAATATGGACAAAGATGATTATTTTCCGCAATATTCCTTTATCAGGGGTAAAATTATAGAAGCCCATTAAATAGCAGCAAAAAAAGACTGCCCCTAATGGTGCAGCCTGATCGATTTGGCTAATGCTTAATTTCATACGGTTTTTCAATCTTGCATCGATATGCCTTAATGACATTGCCCGTTACCTTTGTAAAAATCTTTTCCACATTCAAATCAGTGTTCCATACATAAGGCATCCTGTCATACATTGAATTACGCTCCTGACCGGCATCATCAAATGGGTTGAAGCTAAAGGCAGGACTCTTCTTTATCTCGGTGTCAGTCATGGCATCACCTCACATTCATAGCTTTCTTTCATGTGTTTTTGCCATATTGTTCAGTAAAATCGGTCGGTTTATAGGCTTGTATTATCTTCTCACTTACAATAATATATAACGAAATCGAACTTAATTCAAGTGGCTATTTGCACAAAAATAGAAAAATTTACCAATCCTCATTTGAAAAAGTAATTTCCACCCCAAATTCACAAGAAGCGGAATTAAGTTTTGCAAATTCGCTGAATTGAGAAAGGTGGAAGTAACTTTTGCAAAGTGTTCCTGTTTCATTTTTCATGT
>Ga0134105_1000141_pt1 | contig 85457 bp, 66 predicted proteins | sample 16_3_2metaG_FD_94457 | JGI IMG/M metagenome (GOLD analysis project Ga0134105, IMG submission 94457) | Switchgrass degrading microbial communities from high solid loading bioreactors in New Hampshire, USA - 16_60_3.3_214_A3 metaG | ecosystem: Engineered > Bioreactor > Semi-continuous > Anaerobic... | reverse complement strand
GTGTCATATGTATGGAATCAAACTTGAATGGATTCCAAAGAGACAGATAATGGTCGATGAAATAGGTGATTTATTTCGTGGTCCAATGATTCCGAAATTAGCAAAAAAGATTGATACTGTTTTGGGACATAACAAAGGAGTTATGAATGTTGCCCTTTTGGGGAAAGCATCTCGAGACAGTGACCTTAATCCGGAAAAATGGAGTGACATTGGAAGTAAATCAGAGGTGTTCCAATACATAAAACAACTATGGCATACAATTGAGTATTTTGGCTGACATCATTATTTATTGTTCTGCTATTGCTAAAGGCATAAAGTTTATTTAGTTTATAATACGAGAGGAGAATAAAAGTGGATTTGTTAGAATTAATCATAGAATATCACAAAGATAACGAACGTCAGGGACCGGGCAGTGAAGAAGCAACATTAAAAGCACTAAGCTATATTCCTGATTTGAATGAAAAAACTAAAATACTCGATATCGGCTGTGGAACCGGCGGACAGACAATAACCCTTGCAAAAAATACAACTGCACATATCACGGCTATCGATATGCTGCCGCAATTTTTAGAAAAGCTGATACAAAAAGTCAAGGAGAATAACCTCATTGATCGTATAACAGTCAAAGAAATGTTAATGGATAGCTTAACCTTTGAGGAAAAATCTTTTGATGTAATTTGGTCGGAGGGGGCAATCTACAACATCGGTTTTGAAAAGGGTCTGTTGCTGTGGAGAAAATATTTGAAGGATGACGGTTATATCGCTGTTTCTGAAATCTCCTGGCTGACCGATACAAGACCGGATGAAATCGAGCAGTACTGGGTTAATGCCTATTCGGAAATTGATACAATAAAAAATAAGCTGTCAGTTATTGAAAAATGCGGATATACTAACGTCGCCCATTTTGCACTGGATGATAAGTGCTGGATCGATAATTATTATCAGCCGCTTATAGATAATTCCGAAGCGTTCCTTAAAAAATATAATTATGCAGATGAGGTAAAAGATTTTCTCGAACAAGGCAAGATAGAAGCGGATATGTACAACAGATTTAAGGATTATTACAGCTATGTATTTTATATCGCAAAGAAAAAGCAATAGTGAATAGGTGTTTTAGACTGATTCAATGTTTTGTATGAGATAGTAAAAGATATATTGACGAACCCGAGGAAATTTTACGAAAGGTTGTAAGGTTTTGAAAGAGAAAGGATTATGATAACGGATGAATCTACTAAAACAATTTCCCCAAAGCATACAACAGTTTTTAATAGAATCATACGGGAAACCTCTTTTTATACATAAGTTAAATGGTATTAAAGCTGAAGGTGGATGTTATCGGGTTGGTTTTTCCAACCATTCAATTATAGTTAAGCAGATGACAAAACCTCAGGAATATTTATTTTATAATAAATGTTCCTCTCTTTTAAAGGAATTTAATAAGCATATCCCATCTTTATACTGGTCATATAAAGACGAAAATAAATATTGGATTGTGGTAGAAGATATACCCTATGCTCTCCCAAAAGAAAGGTGGCGGAAGGCTGATGAACAGGTACTGAGAGCATTATTTCTGTTTCATACGGAAAGTTGGGGAAAAAGCCTTCCTATTGAAAATTTCTACATACCAAAGTGGGATCACCGATTGACAGAGAGTGTGTTGGCATTATACTCTGATAAAACAGGTAATCAATTACAACTTCTCTTGATTAAAACACAAGAAGATTCGCAGCAATTATTTAAACCTTACTGCTGGATAAGCGCTGATACGAATCCAACTAATTGGGGAGTCAGAAAAGATGGCTCGGTAGTCCTTTTTGATTGGGAAAGAATTAGTTGCGGTTCACCGGCTATAGACCTTTCTATAATTATGCCCGGGTTAGGCACACCGGATAATTCTTTAGAGTTATCAATTGCCAAGAAGTATTTAAAAATGTGGTCGAGTGCAGGGCTTGATTTCCCGATTTCAGAGAGGAAATTGCTTTGGCAGATAAAACTTGCCAAGATTTGGAGTGTAGTTGAATTCTTAGATAATACTGCTGACACATTGGTTGCAGATGCTTTTCAGGAAATTTTATCAGGATTAGCAGAAAAACTGTACAAGTTATACTGATTAGATTCTGCATTTTTGAAAAAGTTAGATCACGTAAATAGTAAAGGAGTGTGATATGATGCTATCTGAAAATAGCTTTACACCTAGGAGTGATGAAGAACTTCAGAAGCTTACAGTGGGTGAACTGAAACCACACAATGCACCAATCACTATTGTTGAATATGACCCGAGCTGGCCTGAATTGTTTGAACGGGAAGCTAACAGGATTCGTTCGGTACTCGGCAGCAAAGCTTTGCAAATTGAACATGTTGGCTCCACTTCGGTGCCGGGGCTTTGTGCCAAACCAATAATTGATATACTGTTAGTTGTAAAGAATTCTGCCGACGAGCCATCCTATGTCCCGGCATTGGAAGCAGCCGGCTATAGACTACAAATTAGAGAACCAGAATGGTTCGAGCATCGTATGTTTAAAGGACCAAATACTGACATTAACTTGCATGTGTTCAGTGAGGGAGCGTCTGAAATAGACAGAATGTTACGTTTCCGTGATTGGTTGCGTTCTAATGAAAGTGATCGTGAAAAATATGCACAAGCCAAGAGAAGCTTGGCAAAGAATAAGTGGCGGCATATTCAGCACTACGCAGATGCCAAAACATCAATAGTGCGGGAGATTATGGACCGTGCGAATGATTCAAATGCTAAATAATAATGAAAGAAAGGTGGTTTTACTTGCTTATTATGTGAAATTTGATATGTTTCCCTGAACGTCCGTTTTCGGGGATAATGCCAAAACCCCATTGACATGTTCCTACGTACAGATGCTTTAAAAAATGGCCCGCAGACATCAATTCCATCAACTCGAGCCATGTTGAGTGTGTGGTGTGAATATCACGAAAAGACAAATAAATATAATTTCAATATGCCTTCGATGGCTAAGGCTAAAAATCAAAAATTTTTAAATGTGGATTAGATAAAGAATTTTTATCCATATAACTTACATTTGCAGAGAGTAGTTATGATCATTACTTATAATGATACAAAAAAGATTTACCAGTAAAACAATTATGCCATTTATTTTTACAGCAGGTTGGGGGAAGGTTCAGAAAGTACTCCGGCTCCCGATATATTAAAGTATTTTAATCTTCCCTTTATTAACTCAATTTTAGTGATCTCAACATGGGATAATGACCGTTTAATTGGAACGTAAACAGCCATGCGTTTGTTGATTTAGCCAAGGGCAATGTCCAGAATCATCATCAATGTAAACCCCAATGAGGCACCGATTGTTCCGATGTTGCTATGTGTACCGGATTGCGCTTCCGGAATCAGCTCCTCGATTACAACGTAAATCATGGCACCGGCGGCAAAGGATAGGATATACGGCAGGACCGGCATGATAAATGAGGTTAGGATAAGCGTCAAAATTGCGCCGATTGGTTCCACTACACCTGAAAGAAAACCGTATGAAAAGGCCTTACGTTTGGATATTCCTGTGCCGAGCAGGGGCATAGAGATAATTGCACCCTCAGGAAAGTTCTGAATCGCGATACCGATAGCAAGTGCAAAGGCGCCTGCAGCTGTGATGTTTATGTTGTTGTCGGCAAATCCGGCGAATACTACACCGACAGCCATACCTTCCGGTATGTTGTGTAAGGTGACGGCAAGAACAAGCATCAACGATTTACTGAATGTTGATTTACGCCCTTCCGGTTTTCCTGAATCCACATGAAGGTGAGGAATGACGGTATCCAGCAAAAGCAGAAATCCGATACCGAGAAGAAATCCGACGGAACACGGGAGCCATGCGATACCACCCTGTTCTTCCGTCATATCGATAGCCGGAATGAGCAAAGACCAAACCGAAGCGGCAATCATTACGCCGGAGGCAAATCCGAGCAAGGCTTTTTGTACTTTCGGGTCCATTTCGCCTTTTAGAATAAAGACCATTGCGGCACCGAGAACAGTTCCAGCCAGCGGTATAATCAGTCCAATCATGATTATCATTGTGTTATTCATAGCGTTCGTCCTTTCAAAACACAACGGAATGTCTTATTTTTATTATATCAATTATTATTACTATGACAAGTAACGGGAAAACATAGATAAACTGAAAAAAGCTAAAAATAAGGGGCTTCCGGATATTCAGATATAATTTTAACTGATTACCGCATGAGAAAATGCCAGATAACTTGATTTTTTATTACTCGCAGGAATATGTCAACTGTATTGAAAACAATATGGTTGAGCTGACTAAATATTATTAAAACAAGATTAGTAAACCCCGGGGACAGAACCCGCGGTTTATTTTTTATGGCGACGGAATAGACATTTTGGCCGGAACCGGAACCGGGGGGTTAATACATATCTTTGTATCATGGAGTTAAAATGAAAATGTAAAAGTGAGCCGCCAAAGGGTGGCTATAGATGTCTATGTGACAGTTTATATTCAGTTTATATTAAAAAGATATTATATTCTTAATTTATCCTATATCTTCATTTTCTGTTTGATCTAAAGAAAATATATGCATTCAGTATTTCCGTTTATTTTAGTGAATAAAATGATAGACATGAAAGCGAAGGTACAAATCAGAGCCATAACTATGGATTTATGAGCAAGCTTTGAACATCAACTTAGATATAAACAATAGATAAAAAAAAGAAATTTCCGTACAATTGATAAATTGTGTTGATATGATTGCTGACGCAGACTTTGCAATATGTTTATGATTTGATAATATAATCTCGATGAATATTATGTAATTTGTGAATGTCAGGTTTAAAATATAAAAATATGTGAATTCATTTGTTAAGACATGAGGCAAGAATATTCCAGAAATATGGGTTGGCCTTAATTTATCATAAAGGTTAACATAAATTTCTAAAATTATTTCAGAGACACGTTTAAAATCAATAAATCTATATAATTAGTCTAATGTCTATATGCTGATTTTTTGAAGTTTATAAAGAAGGACGCAAGTTTTGGAATCAGGGGGCTATAATGGTACCATTAGTAAGTATTATTGTGCCGGTTTATAATTCTGAAAAGACGTTGGGAATATGTATTGACAGCATTCTGAAACAATCATATAAAGAATTTGAATTAATATTACTGAATGATGGCAGCACGGATAGTTCCGGTCAGATTTGTGATATGTATGCAAACAAAGATATACGGATTCGCGTTATGCATAAGAAAAATACAGGAGTTTCAGATACTCGAAATCAAGGAATTGCTGTTGCCAGAGGAAAATATCTGCAATTTGTGGATAGTGATGACTGGATTACTCCAGATGCTACTGAGCTTTTTGTACGTAAGGCTGAAAAATATCAGTGTGATATGGTTATTGCAGATTTTTACAGAGTAATAGGAGGACGTGCATCAAAAAAGGGAGCAATTGAACAAGAGGGAATTATGGATATAGCCTCATATGCAAATTTCATGATGCATAAACCTGCAGATTTTTATTATGGAGTTTTGTGGAATAAATTATTTAAACGTTCGATTGTAGAAAAGTACCAATTAAAAATGGATAGTTCTATCAGTTGGTGCGAAGATTTTATATTCAATTTAGAATATCTTCGTAATATCCATAAGGTATATGTAATGAAAAAACCGGTATATTATTATGTGAAGACCAAGGGATCGCTGGTTTCACAGGGAATGAGTATTAGAAAGATTATACAGATGAAGCTAGATGTGTTTGGATATTACAACAATTTCTGTAAAGATATTTTTGGAGAAGAGGAGTACGAAAAGAGAAGAGGACAAATATACCGTTTTTTCATATATGCTGCCAGTGATGGAAGAGTGGCGCTTTCTAATGGAAATTACAGATTAGCTACTGAAAGCAGTGTGAGTAAAGGAGTAAAAGAAGGGGAAGGCTTTCTATTTGATACTTACAGAGAGCGTAAATTGCAGGAAATGCTGTTAGAGGAGGTGGCACTGAAGAACGAATTATCAATAGTTGATGTAAAACTTTTATACTTTTTAAGTCAGCCTAATAAAAATTGCACATTTAAAGATATGGCTACCATTTTAAACATTACCGGAAAGGAGTTAAAAACGGCAGTTCAAAAATTGATGGAAAAAGGACTGATTAAGGCACAGGAAAAAGTTAGAAATAAGCGGGTAAAAAATATTGAGGATAAAGAAAATCAAATAGAGAAAAAAAGAAAGCTGAATTCATGGGAATATGTTGTGACACAAGCAGCAGATGCTGTTTTGTCAAATATACGATCTGTTTTAGATGATTTTGAGAAGATACAGTACGAAGGCTTTTCCAAGGATGAAATTGAAATATACAAGATATTAAATGATAAGAGAAATCAGAACATCCGAAAAACACTATTCTAAACTGTTTTATGGAATATTATGGTAAATTGTGCGGTTATAAAAGAGATGTTAGATGGGATAAAATACTTGACATTATTTATATGATTATTTATATAGTAGAATAGAAATTAGATTATATGTAAGGATAATATTTTGCAGAAATCACAAAAGTATTCAGAAGGCAGGATATTCATTATTCCAAATGCACTTTCAGCAATGCGTCTTTGTTTTATTCCTCGGATCAATATTTAACGGCGCCCTACGCCTTTTATGCCATGTCTGTGTTTGTTTGATGCATACATATATAGGGGTTTTCCCGATAACAGTTTTGTGAAATCGCTGAAATCCGGAAACATATTTATGACTTTGAAATTGGGCTTGAATACGGGAGAGTTGTTAGTTCAGGTACCTTGGGATTTTAGCCTGCTGAGTTTACGGAGCTATTGATATTATGTTTTTTGGTTAAGTTACGGAACAGTTATTAATACTTAATTCAAAGGAGTGATCTAATTTGAAAGTTGCCTTTTTTGATACAAAGCCGTATGATATTCCCGGCTTTGAAAAAAGTATTGAAAATAAAGGTATCACAATCAAGTTTTATGAAGCCAAGCTGTGCCCTGATACAGTGCAGCTTGCTGAAGGGTACGATGTTGTCTGCATATTTGTAAACGATACAGTAAATAAAGAAGTTATTGATAAACTGTACGGATATGGTGTGAAGTTGATTGCGCTTCGTTGTGCCGGATACAACAATGTAGATATAAAACATTGCTACGGGAAAATCCACGTTGTGCATGTACCTGAATATTCTCCTTATGCAGTCGCCGAACATGGCATGGCAATGCTATTGGCTCTGGTCAGAAAAATCCATAAGGCTTATAATAGAACAAGGGAATTCAATTTTTCACTGAACGGCTTTACCGGTTTTGATTTGCATGGCAAAACAGTTGGGATTATCGGCACCGGAAAAATCGGAAGAGTCTTCGGCAATATCTGCCGTGGATTCGGCATGCGGACGGTTGCTTATGACTCGTTCCCTAAGGAAAATGCAGGATTTGAATACCTGCCTCTTGATGAATTATTTGAGCAAAGCGACATTATCTCCCTTCATTGTCCACTGAATGCAGAAACGAAGCATATGATTAATGAACATGCAATTGCCAAAATGAAAAAGGGTGTTATTATTATCAATACGTCCAGAGGTGGCTTGATTGACTCGGAAAGCTTAATCAAAGGAATCAAGGAGCGTAAAATCGGTGGTTCATGCCTGGATGTATACGAAGAAGAAGGAAATATATTTTTCAATGACTTTTCCGGCCATATTATGGATGATGATACACTGGCGAGACTTATTTCCATGCCGAATGTGATTGTGACCGGGCATCAGGCTTTTTTAACTGAGGAGGCCCTTAATAACATTGCACAAACCACGGTTAATAATATTATCTCCTTCTTCAGCAGTGGTGGAATCTGCGAAAACGAGCTTTGTTATCGATGCGGAAAAGTGGAAAGCTGCAAATATACAAGGGAAAAGAAGTGTTTTTAATTAAGTTTGCTCACGCGTGAATAAATACAGATTCAAACATTTTGTTCCCTGAACGTCCGTTTTCTTGTCCAACAACTTGGGTCATGTGGAGTGTGTCGTCTTAATGTCACGTCTGTAAGTCTTGATTTTACCTGGTTCCTAGTATTGCTTCCAAGTTGTCTACTCAATCTAAAGAGGCAGAATACGTACTTGGGAACATACCGATGGGATGTTTTCGGGTATAATTTGAGCTTAAATAGGTAGGGTTGAGTTGACAGATATATAACGACCTTTTTTCATTGGGTTGATGAGACAGGATGATTATAAACTATGAAATTTGGATATTTTGTCATACTTTGCAATGTGGTAAAATTATCTGAGGTGATATTGCATGTATAAAGAGAGATTGACATTAGATGCCAAAAATAGTATAACAAATCAGTTCTATTCGCATTTTTGAGGATTAAATATCTTGGATGCAAGCAAGGGATTTATGCAAGAAATTTATTTCGTATGCTCAAAAGAGCGTGACTCGATATTAAGAGGCTTTGGACGCAAGTATACGATTTATACTTTTTAAAAGATAATTTATGCATTGTTTCATATTAGCCAAAATATAAGAACTACATGGATGAACTCAAGGATTAAGTGTTGATATTCTATGATTTGGAGAAGCATTTTTACAAAGATTTGATGCGTTAAGCCGGAATTATGTAATTGATAAACATATAGTCATTTCAGTTTCCTCAAAAACATATAAAATGTTAGGTAATTATATAGATTACTCAACGGCAAACAGGCCACGTAAAATGGATAGTTTCTCAGTTCAGGGTACAGGTCTTATGTACACTAGGCTGGATAAATCATATCTGTAGGACAAAAGAAATATGAGGAATACTAAATGGAGAAAAATATGAATATTATCAGGATTTTATTAAAAATTATAATGTGGTTCTTAATAGCTGAGTTTGTATGCAATTTTATTTTGCAAATGATAAGCTATTCATTTTATAAGAACGCAAAAAAGATGACCGATATTTCTTGTACTCCGCAATTTATTCAGTTTAAAGATACATTAACCGGTTATGGCAATAACCTTGATTCGAAAAACAGCAATAAGGTTATATTGTTTTTTGGCGGTTCTAATTATATTGCATACAATTCTGTCGGTAAATATTCCTCTAAATTTGATTACCCGTTTATTTCAGTAGATTATTACGGAACTCAGGATAGCAGCGGTAAAATGAATTTAGAAACGATGAAGCAATCCGTGGAAGATCTATATGATTGGACAAGGGATCACTATCCCGATAGTGAAATTATAATAATTGGACATAGTTACGGTGCAGGAATGGCAACATATCTGGCAAGTGTCAGGAAATGTCACTCTTTGGTTATCGCTGCAGGATACAGAGACATTTCAGATTTATATAATAAAATCATTCCCGTATTCTGGGGACCATTAAAGGTATTTATTTCAAATAATATACGCACTGCAGAATATGCTGAAAATGTAAAATGTCCGGTTTACATTATTGGATCTACCGGTGATAAAGTTTTAAGTTTTTCTTTGCAAGAAAAACTTGCACGCAGTTTCAGCAATGCGCAAATAAAAATGTTCGATGATATTGCTCACGAAGATTATTTTTGTTCGGATAATGTAATTAATTTTATAAACCAGGTAATAGGATAATGATAAAGAACTATAATATATTTTTAATATGTTATTGTGTAAAGATATTATAAAAATAGCCCTACAGACATCAATTCGATGCTCTCGAGCCACATTGAGAGTATTGTTATAATTGCAAAGACATAAGCCTTAATTTTACTGGTTTTAATGATTTGCATCCAGCTTGTCTGCTCGACATAACATAAACCACAGGGACAGTACCTGCGGTTTATCAGGGGACGGCAGACAAGTTCACAGTTCTGTTGTCTATACTTGTCTGTGAAATAATTTGATAAAAATGGGCTAAAAAAATCAAGCGGTTATTCGGTAGTTTTTATAGTATATTTACAGGGGTGTATCTTATATGTAATGGACAACACAAATGACTAATGCAATTAGTTATATAGAAGAACATTTAACTGATAGTATTGATTATAATACTGTTGCAAAGATTGCTTGTTGCTATATTTATAATTTTCAGCGTGTATTTTCTTACGTTTTTAATATGTCGCTTTCTGAATATATTCGGAGCAGAAAACTTACTCTTGCGGCAATAGAACTTCAATCTTCTGATGCGAGAATAATTGACATAGCCACTAAATATGTTTATGACTCACATGAAGCTTTCTCAAGGGCCTTTGAAAAGTTCCATGGTGTGTTGCCATCTGCCGTGAAAGAAGAAAACGCCTCCTATAAATATTGCTCTAAAGAAATAATCGATATTAAAGTTACAGGAGGAATTGTTATGAACTATGTGTAAGCAGGCAGAGACGATAATCAGGATACTGACAGCTCAAAGAATATCGAGACGGTTTTAGAAGTACCGGTAGGAGATGAAACTTGTCGGTTTGCTTCTTGTTTTACATCCCTTTATATGTGTATTGAAGAACCTGATGAGAAACTGCCGGAAGCAGCCAAACGTCATAATCAACTGTATAATTTTTTCAGCTTGTATCCGGAGGAGTGCACGGAACCCCAAACTCTTCCCGAAAAAATTCATATAAATATGCAATGGAATATTGCGGCTACGGCTATATTAAATTAGATAAATCTGATGGCAAAGATAAGTTGCGTTATGCAATTGTTTCATCTATAAATCAAAACATGCCCGTATTACTGTCTTTAAATAACACAAATGATAATTGGAATATTATTACCGGATACAATAAAAATGGTGAGATTATATATGGATTTGATGGATATTCTTCGTATTGGAAGGATATTGACAATGACATGAATATAGTCAAAGATGGTTATCTGAAAAACAAAATGTATTATCTTATTTATACCAATGGTGTGCTTGTAAACGAAAAGCTCCTTGCCGAGCTTGACAGAAGAGGCATAAAGCCGGAATTCACATTAAGCTTTGACGGTGTGGGCTGCCATGACTGGATGAGGGGTATGGAAGGAGCTGAACAGGCGGCGATTGATGCAATCAAACTGCTGAAATCAAAGGGTTTTCAGGTTGCCATTGAAACGGTGCTTTATACGGGAAATAAGGGTACACTTGCTGATACATTGAAGCTATCCATGGAAATAAGAATGATTGAGATTCCTGAAAGAATCGACCCATATAAAATTACGACGGCTGTTATACTGAATCCCGACGGGACATTTTCTCATGTATCCACGGAGGTTATAAAAATATACGGCAAATATTATGCAAGAATCAATAGCATGACTAACGGTACCTATTTGTTAATATATAACCCAAAAGCCTTTAAAGATGTGAACGGACATTGGGCAGAGAATGATGTAAACGATATGGCTCAAGATTGGTAGTGAACGGTACAGGTGATGATATTTATGGGCCTGACAGGGACATTACAAGAGCTGAATTTGCGGCAATTATAGTCAGAGCCCTTGGGCTTATGAGGCCGGGAACCGGTAAGGATATCTTTACTGATGTTACGAAAAATAACTGGTATTATGATGCTGTATCTATTGCCTATGAATACGGCATTATATTCGGTTATGGAAATGGCAGGTTCTGTCCTGATGAAATAATTACACGTGAACAGGCTATGGCAATTATTGCCAGAGAAATGAAAATTACCGATTAGAAGTGGAGCTGGCAGAGGGTGAAGAATATAAGCTATTGGAAAGCTTTGACGATGCTTGCAAAATTGCTGAATATGCCAAAGAAAGCATCGCTTCCTGTGTTAAAGCAGGTATCGTATACGGCAGGATCGGAAAGCTGATTGCACCTAAGGAAAATATCACCAGAGCAGAAGTGGCAGCAATTGTGCAAAAGCTGCTCCGAAGCTCCGGACTGATTTGACTATAAAATCAGTTTAAATTTTGTTAGTTATTTTGTAAGTCCTGTCATAATATAGTAGAAGAAAAAGGTTCGTTGCAGTCGAAGTTTACTACAAACTACAGGAACGAAAAGTTTCTGTGGTTTGTATTTTCCCGTATGATAACTTACTGTTGAAATGTAAAAGTAACTATGGGAACAGTCTTCACGGTTATGCAGGGACTCACTTGAATATTGGTTAAATATGGTATATAATATTTATAATTTTATAATCCAGAGTAAAATTATATTACAGGTGAGGAGAAATATCTATGCCTAATCCAAAAAAATACAAAAACATCGAAGATGCAATTATCGAACATCTTGAAGGTGAAGTGCAGGAGAACGCTTTGAAATTGGCAGCTTACCTGAACGAAAATCAGTTGACACCTAATATATCCGCATGGGGTAAATTTACTTATAACGGGTATCACCTTGGTCATATGTGGATTGAAGGAAAAAATAAATGGAAGTTTGAAATTTTTGATTTCCTTCATTTCGGCGATTTCATCGATGAGGATGAGGAGTTTACCAAAACTGTATATGACCATGTTAAAATCTGCTATGCACCATGTCATGATGAATACTGGAGAGCCAAGGACGTTAAAATTTTCGGGAAAGAATTCAAAAGCGTATGTTCCCAACATTCTATTCCTTTTGTGAATGCCGACAGCAAAACTATAGAACATATAAAAAAATTAATTGAATATAGCAAAAAGACAACGCCGTATATATATCAGTACCATCCAAATAACCTGTAGGTCCCCGTCATTATAGCAGCCATTATTTTAGTAGTTCTATGGGCAGCAAGATCACTGATAATAGGAAAATATAAATGTAGTACTGCTAAAAAGAATCTTATATAAAGTTGAGAAAAAGATTTACAGTTATCTTAGATATAGCTCATGAACAAGTATGAAAAGCTGCATTAATTCCACTTTTATGCAATAAATCACGTAAATCCTTAATATTAATTGACTGAAAAACAATTCCAATACTAAAATTAAAGTCCGTTATAGAAGTGTAAAAAATGAGTAGCTTAACTGGGTTTGATAATTTACCCTATGAAGTAGTTGCACAGTTAAATAAGGTTGTAGGCATATGGAAAAAACATTTAGATAATCAATTGATCGGTGTATACCTTCATGGGTCGATTGCGCTTAATGCTTTTATGCCTGAATCAAGTGATATTGATATATTAGCAGTGGTTGAGGATTCATTAGATATTCCTACAAAATTAGCTATTGCAAAAGATATAATTGAGATTGACGATAAGCCTTGCCCCCTTGAAATGTCAGCAGTTCGCCTAAGGGATGTTAAACCGTGGAAAACACCAGGTAACTGTGTGTTTCATTATAGTGTATTATGGAGAGACAGTTATCTTGAAAGACTGTCCAATCCAAATATAAAATGTTATGTTGTTGATAATGAATTCCCTGACGCAGATGTTACGAGCTATATTAAATTAATTTATCAGTGTGGAATAGTTTTGTACGGTCGAAAAGTTAAGGAAGTTTTTTCTGATATTTCAGATGAGGATTTCTGGAAAGCGATAAGTAATGATATAGACAATTATAATTTCAGTGATTACGGACCGAGATACTTAGCAAGCAATGTACTTATTTTAGGAAGAATACTGTCATATAAGGAGACAAAGCGAATATTATCAAAGTACGACGCAGGATTATGGATGATTAATCGTGTTCCTGACGACTTAAAGTATTTGCTGAAGCTTGCCATGAAGATTTGGTATGAAGGGAAACAATATGAGCTTCCGGAAGAAGATTTGGAAAGGCTGAGAAAATATCTCATAGATGAGATTAAGAGATAAAATTCCGGTACGCTCACTGCTAGAATATAAAATAATCTCTGAACGCTTGTTTACATAAAAACAGCAAAAACAGGTTGGTATTTTATACGCAAAAAAAGCAGGGAACATAATGAATTCTGCCATTAAGTTCCCTGCTATATTCTATTGTTTATTCATTTTACAGGTAAAACCGTTATTTTACTGTCGGCATGTGGCTGTTACATAAATTTTATCCTATTCTTCATCCTGCAGAGCGTCATAGCCTTCTTCACCGGTTCTGATTTTTATGACATTTTCAACATCATATATGAAGATTTTTCCATCACCCATATTCCCTGTGTAAAGCGATTTCTTCACCGTGTTGACCAATGTTTCGACGGGTATCTTGCACACAACGATATCGACCTGAACCTTAGGAAGTAGTCTGGTTTTCACCGGTAATCCACGGTAGTACTCTGTATGCCCTTTTTGCATACCATACCCAAGGACATTTGTAACCGTCAAACCTGTGATGCCGATTTTATCAAGTTCGTTCTGAAGCCGTGTGAACTTATCCTGATTCGTGATAATGGTAACTTTAGTCATCTTAGCTCCGGGACGCGCCTTATTGACTACCGGTATTGCTTCCTCCGGAGATACCGTTCCTGTAGAAGACTTCGGTGCATCAAACTGGCTTGTTGCGGCTACCATGTCTCCATTTACAATACTTGAATCTATAATAGGAGCTACCAGGGCAAAATCGGGATAAGAGGTATTTCCGTGTTCACCGATATCAAGACCCTGAATTTCTTCCTCAAGACTGACACGGATGCCGATAGTTTTCTTAAGGGCAAACCACACCAGAGAGGATGAGACAAACACGAATGCGCCAACGGCTAATACACCGAGAGCTTCTATTCCGAGCAATGACATGCCGCCGCCGAAGAATAAGCCGTTGACTGTAGATAAGCTGGTTACGCCTTCCTGAGCGAAAAGCCCTATGCATAATGTTCCGAAAACACCACAGACCAGATGTACGGAGGTAGCACCGACAGGGTCATCGACCTTCGCCTTGTCAAATAAGAGCACTGAGAACACGACGATAATACCGGCTAATGCACCGATGATCAGTGAACTTGTAACACTTACAAAAGCACAACCTCCGGTTATGCCCACAAGGCCTGCAAGGCATCCGTTAATAGTCATGCCAAGATCAGGCTTGCCGATAAAGATCCATGATGTGGCAGTAGCGGTAAGAATGGCTGCAATGGCAGCGGTATTGGTAGTAATTAAGATATGAACAACGTCTCCCGGATTTTGAAAGCTCATAGTGGAACCCGGATTGAAACCGAACCATCCCAGCCACAATACGAAAGCACCGATAACAGCAAGGGACAAGTTATGGCCCGGGATCGCCTTTGCTTTTCCGTCCTTATCATATTTTCCATATCGTGGTCCAAGTATAATAGCTCCGGCAAGAGCTGCCCAGCCGCCGACCGAGTGTACGACGGTATCACCGGCAAAGTCAAGAAAACCTAAGTTGGACAGCCAACCGCCGCCCCATATCCAGTGCCCGATGATGGGATAAACGACAAGAGTCAAAACGAAGGAAAATACAATAAAGGAAATGTACTTCACACGTTCTGCTACAGCACCGGATACAATGGTTGCTGCAGTACCACAGAAAACCAACTGGAAGAAGAATTTTCCCCAAAATGGTACGTTTGATGTCAGGGTGTCGTTATAGAAGTCGAGATTGGAATTGCCTAAGATAAACAGATTCTTAGTGCCGATAATTGGGTTGTCTCCGCCGAACATCAGTCCCCACCCGAGAAGCATAAAGCCGAGAGAGGAAACGGCGAAAACAATAAAGTTCTTTGACAGGATATTAACTGCATTTTTTGATCTGCAAAAACCTGTTTCGACTGCAGCAAATCCGAGGTTCATAAAGAACACCAATACGGCCGCGAGAACTACCCAAAAGGTATCAACTATCATTGTCATATTCATAATACATTCCTCCTTAAAATAATTTAGGGCGTGGATTTTATTGAAGATTCAATAAAACACACGCCCTTGGGTGCATAAGTTTTAACTGCGGACTATTTTGTTTACATGAGAAGGCTGTGTTAAGCCTTGCCCTAAATTACTGCGAGTTTATTTCTTGACATACGCAGTTATGTATAAATAACCACGCTTCTGAAAAGATCCGGTGTATCTTTCAGTGTTATCTTTTGAATTTCCCCATATAATGAGTTAAGGCGCTATCGGCAATCGCCAACGCGCCTTTGCTATTAAATTAATAATAACTTAATTGAGATTATTTGTCAATAGAAAAATTAAAATTTACCTATCAACATTTTTGAGTAGAGCTTTTTAAACCTTATATATTTGGTGAATCAATTCCGTATAAAACAAAATGGAACTTAAATAAATCAAGATTGCGTTGATAGTTTACAGGTATGTCCGACACAGACCAGCTTAGTTGAAGTATCGACTTATTTTGACGCAGGGCTGCATTGTGCACATATCGTCGAAACATATTAGTTCCGGTGAATAATATTTACTTTTAACTTGTATTTTGTGCTAAAAATTAGTATACTTGCGTTAAATTAACTTAAATCATATTAAGAGGGGGATTTAATTATGGCAAAGCTTAGCGATGAGTTAAAAGCTAGATTGAAAAAAGAACGAAGAATTTCACTTGATGATTATTGTGATAAACACTTGCATGACCCTGTTTTAAAGGAAGGATGGCCAGACTTTTATCGATGTTCCGTGAATTGAAAATGAAACCGGTTTGGTATTATTCCGGAAAATATAAATGTCATTATAAAAAAGAAGTTGTTGTTTATTTAACTGTACACGACGATGACTGTTATATAACGGTTGCCACGGTTAGCGCTGCAGACAATACTCACCGCTATGATGTGAGTGCTTTTGTGCGGATGTTGAGCGATGATTTGAAGGCAGAATTTGCTTCCAAGTTCAAATCATGTGTCGGCTGTTCTACATATTGCGCTCCCGGCGGTGATGTTGAAATTGATGGAGTTGTACATAAAGGCATTTGTAAGAAGACTTTGGTGTATTCAGTTAGTAACCCCACGGAAGAACAGTTTAAAATGATTGAAAAATTTATAATAGCAAGAAGAAAATATATCGAAAATGCGTAATGTAGACCCTATAACCATGGAGACAGTCCCCGCGGTTGTGCACCCTACTGGGATCATGATAAAGGTTGGCGATTGATGGGGCAAATTATGATTTGTGGAAGGTGCTTATCATGGAAAGTAAGATAAAAGAATTAGCATATCAATTTGGAGCCGACGTTTGCGGCATAGGGAGCATAATTAGATTTAAAAATGCACCTGAAGGTTTTTCACCAATTGATTTATTTGATAAATGCAAGTCTGTCATAGCTTTAGGTATAGCTTTACCTAAAGGATTATATGAAGTCCCGTCCAGGTTACTTTATGGTTACTTTAACAGCAAAGTATGCACTGCTCTTGATGATATTTCACTAAAACTTGCCAGGGAATTAGAAGAAAGATATGACTGCCTTACGGTTCCGGTTCCCTGCGATGCGCCCAATGAGTATTGGGAAGAAGAAAATATGACCGCAAAGGGACTGATATCAATGAGGCATACAGCTGTTCAATGCGGGCTTGGTTCTATCGGAAAAAGCTCATTGCTTATAAATCATGAATATGGGAATCGCCTGGCAATAGGTGCTGTCCTTACTGATCTTGAATTAGAATCAGATGATTTGCAACCGGATTTATGTATTGACGGGTGCAGCAGATGTATCGACAGTTGTCCTGCTCATGCAATTGCAGACAGGAAGGTTAATCAAAAGCTTTGCCGAATGAATACTTATGGAAAAACAGCCAGAGGCTTTGATACAGTTGATTGTAACAAATGCCGTATTGTATGTCCTATGAGATATGGAACGATAAACAGATGTATTTCAAATTGTTAGTTTACTGTGTAAATCTTATATCAAGGATGTGGATAGGATGATTAATACTAAAATGTGAGATTAGTTGATGGACAACGCCGATGCACCTATAAGTTACAGGATAGCGCGTAAATTACTAAAAGATAATAGAACTGCAAAAGGCATTGAAGTGGAATTATTTGAAAATCCTGCAGTTGCATTATGGTTGAAAAATCTAAAACCACAGACACCTCCTCAGCATTAGTCAATGTAAAATGGAAGTTTTGACTTCTGTCTTGAAAACGCTCTGCTGAAAATTATTCAGCTTGGATTGCATGGCGGCTCTCCGCAGGTGGCAGATGCATTGGAATACTATATATCGGTAAAATAAAAAAATCTACTCTTCAGTTTTTACGTTGGGGAAACAGAAAATGTAAGTATTTCTTTTAGAAAACGCAAATTTTTCACTGCAATACTAATAGCAAATTTTCTGTCTTTGGTCAGCATAGAGGATGAACCGATGTTTAATTATATGCTTGACAGTCTTGATGAAATGTATGATTTCACGCAAAATAATGTATACGACATATATTTAAGCAAGGATGAAAGAAAAAGACTGACAAAGGTTCCTGAAAATTAAAAAAATAGGAATACTTTATAAAATCTAACTCGGTCAGGGAATACGAGTGTTTTTATCCCTTTATATATGGTATTGTAGGTATGCACAAGCTTTATGACTTAAAAATAATGAAGTGAACAATAAGATAAATGATGAGGAGCTTTATATTATTATTTGATAAAATTGAAAAGGTACTTGCAGTATTGATTACACTTTGTAAAATTTAGATATCGAGAGCTTGATGAGATTAAATAAGGAAAATAGATTATATGACTAAGCGAAAGAATTTAATTTTAAAGGGAGATTGTTATGGCACTAGCATGTTATATTGAAAACAAACCTATTTTACGGACCGAACGCATAACACTTCGACAGTTGCTTTCATCGGATATTCCGGCACTAAAAGAATGGATGCCGGATAAGACAATGTATGCCTACTGGGGCAAGCCAGCAGGAAAGACGGATAAAAATCCGGAATTATTGTTTGAAAAGGTTAAGAAGAACACAAATAGTTTTCATTGGGGTATAGCATTGAATGAAAACGATAAGGTTATTGGTGAAGCATGGATTTACCTAATAGAAAAGAACCGTATGGCAAAAATTGCTCTGCGAATCGCTACCGCATATCAGGGTAGGGGATTTGCCACAGAAGCTACGAAAGCAGTCATCGACTTCTGCTTTACCCATACAGAATTGCAGCGCATATGGACGGATGTAGACACTCGGAATATTGCTTCATGCAAAGTACTTGAAAAGTGTGGTTTTACTCGTGAAGGTATGATTCGACAAGGGAAAATGGTTAATACATGGTGTGATTATTATATTTATGGTTTGCTGAAAACAGATATTAAATAAATCACAGAGATCGGTCCTGCGGTCCAAACGATAAAACATGGGATTATAAAAATAGGACTAAATATTCATTATTAATATTTATAACTATGCTTTAATAGCTAGAAATCAAAGGTTTCCAGACTTACAGTAAATTACTGATTGCTGGGAACCTTTTCTAATATTTACATGTTGCCGATGTATCATATGCATGTGTGGGCTTTCCTGCAATCATTATTTTTTAGGTGAATGGTGTGGATCCTGCAGGATAGAGTACAATACATGCTACTTTGCAACACTATACGAGGACAGGAAATGTCCTAACGCGGTTTGCTGCATGCAGAAGAATATCGATGGATGTTATGAATGCTCTGAACTGGAAGGCTGTACAAAAGGATTCTATACACCGGGTAATGATGGAGCAGCTTCAGCTAAGGTACAGGCTATGTTTATACAGAAATATGGTAAGAAAGCTTTTCTTGAGGTGCATGATAAGCTTCATGAGAGGTTTGATTTCGCCAAAACTCAGGAAATTTTGGGGCGGGATATGTATGAAGAGTTTAAAATACTTGTAAATGAATACAATAATTAATTATTTTATGGGCATATTTAAAATCAATGATATGGATTTGACAAATATAGGATAGGATTTAGGTTAATTTAGAGCTTTACAACAGGATAAGTTCTCTGACTGCATAAATTTTTATTATAATAATTTATCTTAGAATAAGGAATATATGAAATATTTTATTATCAGGTTTGCTGATTGATAATTTTAATGAGTTGTGATACAACTATTTTGTTTTGATTGAGTTTACTTTAGAAAAGAGGCAATAGAATGAATAGCTTAACACAGGACGGAGAAACAAAAAGCATTCGGCTTTCAGTGAAGAATAACAGGGACCTGATACTGCACAGCTTAATGTGCAGCATTGGTGGTTTCATGGGTGGTTATGCTGTGCTTTGCAGAGGAAATTTAGGTTCCGCACAGACAATTAACATGGTCGATATTGTACTCGATATAGTGGGTAAAAACAAGAATGAGTTTCTGCTTAGGGTCACTGGACTCTTTTTATATATTATGGGAATAGAGCTTGTTGTACTTTTATCGAAAAAAACAAAGATTAATTTGCAGCGCTATAGTATTTTTATTGATATGGCAGGTTTTCTGGTTCTGGCTATGATACCGGAGCATGTAAATAAGGTGGCAGGATTACTTCCTATCTTTTTTATACTTTCTACTCAGTGGAGTGTGTTTCATGGTGTAAGGGGATATAACAGTGCCACCGTATTCTCTACAAACAACCTCCGTCAGTTGCTGCTTGCCCTGAATGAATATGCCTTCAACAGGGAAAGAAAACAACTGAATAATGTGCTGTATTATATCAATACATTATTCTGGTTTCATATAAACATAGCCTTGAGTTATTATGCAGTTAAGTCTTTCAGCATTTATGCTTCTCTCTTTGGATTTATCTATGCTGTTCCGGCACTGGCAATTACATTTATCAAGGATGAAAAAGTACCGGTGTTTATTTCTTTTGAGTATACTAGAGAGAAAATGTTAAGTGTTTAAATATATAGGAGAAATTTATACACATATAGAAAGATAGAATTGTGAGTATAGTCCAATAGTGCTTCTGCTGAATATGCCATGGACAGTTTTTTAAGTAATATATAATTAAATTCTGCAGCTTGAACCGAACCAAGGGGAGACGGTAATAACCAGTGCTTAGATAAGTGCGTTACGCATAGAACGTAAGTTGATATGTTCAACCCACATATGTTGTAAAAACAGCTTCCATCAATTATTCGCCGTCAAAAACTCTAAGCAATAAAGAGATTGTGAGTCTGCTTGACGAGATTAGAAAGGGGAGGTAATATTTATGGCTTATACTCAAGAGAAAATTCAGGAAATTGTGGCTAATCAGAGAAGCTTTTTTCGCTCAGGGGTTACCCTTGATGTTAAATGGAGACTACAACAGTTAAAAAACTGAAAGCGGCTGTCATTGCCCATGAGGAAGAACTTGAAAGGTACCGGCAACAAGGAAACAAGACGGTTTGCTCCAACTATGATTTATCCTGTAAAAATAGATGAAAATATAGTCAGACGCGAGCTGTTCTGTCCACTTTTGCCGATTGTGCCCTTCTCAAGGACGAAGAAATCGATAATCTGATGGAAACCATTGCAGATAGAGAACACCCTCTTGCTATGTATGTTTTCACTAAAGATATGAAGTGGGCAAAGAAGGTTATGTCAAATCAGCAGTACGGTGGAGGATGTATAAATGAAGTTTGCGTTCATATAATGGTAAAAGGCGTACCATTCAATGGTGTTGGACATTCAGGAATGGGTGCATACCACGGTGAGTGGGGTTTCAGAGAGTTTACGCATCCTACCACGGTTTTGAAAGGTAAAACCCATTTCAATCTGTCATTACGGGAACATCCTTATACTGGGAAATACGAAAAAATAAAAATGTTTCTGTTAAAAATATTTGAACGGTAGAAGATTAGCAAAAAGCTAATCAAATGTTTTTGTACATATATCCAAACTTGTAATAATTAACTGGTTTGGTTATGGGAGTTATTTGTGATTTAGTCATGTACTAAGTCATTCATATCTGTGATAATAATGCTGTTTTTCTTTTTTCCTTATAATATATCACCATCAATAAACGAATCCCATTCCCTTTGTTAATAGTTTTATATAATTATAAATCTGATTTTTCCATAATTAGAAATTATATTGCTATTTCTTTATATATACAAAAAATACTTTTATCTAAATATAATAAATGATGGTATATGTAATATAATTTATCTGATTTTTATGAAAAATTTAAATTTTCTTTATGTATTCTTAAGCATTCTATGATATAAATAATTATACAATATGAATTTTTTGTCGAAATCACTTCTTTTACTGTTATATAAAGTAATTGTTAAAACAATAATGACGGTTCAGACAGTTGACTATAGTATATAGATTTTAAAAAAAGCGGCAAAGAAATATAAGTAAAAATACATTTGCAGGTATTAAAGAAATAAACATTACTTGATTGTTGCAATAAGAGAACATTATAATTAATATACAAACTTCGACATGATTAGCACTTGTATTTTAATACTTAAGTGCTCATATAGCGATGCAAAAGTTAAGGTGGTTTCCTGTTTTTCTGAAAGTGTCTTAAATTATGTAGTGAATTTAAAACAGTTAATGATGATGGATGGTGTAAACATGAATATCGAAGTACTAATTATGAAAGAACACGGCTCTTTGGGAAGGTATTTGGAAACTTGTATCCGGCTTAATAACAACAACTTTATAAAGACCTGTGCTTTGAAACCTGAAAGGCAGGTGATCGCATGAACGTCTCTAATATTATCGAGTTGATTACAGGCATAGCTCTGTTCCTATTCGGTATGACGCTAATGGGAGAAGGTTTAAAGCAGGTAGCCGGAAATAAGTTAGAGATTATATTGTACAAGCTCACAGGGAAACCACTGAAAGGGCTCCTGTTCGGAGCTGTAATAACAACGGTAATTCAATCTTCATCAGCGACATCGGTTATGGTTGTTGGTTTTGTAAATTCGGGCATTATGAAGGTCAGGCAAGCTATTCCTATCGTGCTTGGCGCGATTTTTGGGACAAGCATAACCGGCTGGGTTATTTGCCTGTCCGCAATTGATGCCGGTTCTGGATGGCTTATATTGTTCTCCAGTGCAACTTTAACTTGTATTACTGCGTTTGTCGGCATCTGTTTCCGTATGTTCTCAAAAGACCGCTTCAAAAATCATCTGGGTAACGTATTGCTTGGGTTTGCGGTTTTGATGTTCGGTATGTCCGTTATGAGCGGAGCTGTAGAGCCTTTGAAGGAAAACGAAGCATTCATCAGCATTATTACGAAATTTTCTAATCCTGTGTTAGGTATTCTTGTGGGTATCGCATTTACAAGCATTTTGCAAAGCGCTTCTGCTGCTGTGGGCATATTACAGGCATTGGCTATGACGGGATCTGTTCGATTTGATATGTCTTTCCCTCTTATCATGGGCATAGGTATTGGAGCATCTGTTCCCGTCCTGTTATCTGCTGTGGGTGCGACTAAGGAAGGAAAGCGCACTGCATTGGCTTATCTGACTAGCAACACGCTTGGAGTGATTCTCAGCGCGGCGGTTTTCTATGGGCTTAATGCTTTTTTGAGTTTTTCATTTTTAAACGCAACTATGACAATGACAACGGTAGCAGCACTCAACAGCATATACCGGCTTGCGGTTGTTGCAATATGTTCCCATTATACAGACAGCTTGAGGCGATCTCTAACTGGTTTATTCGCTCTGACAGCGGAAGAAAAGCTGATGATTTGCCGCTGAAACCACTGGAGGAACGCTTTATAAACCATCCGTCGCTTGCTATCAAGCAATGCATGGAAGCTATTAATGATATGGCGATACAGGCAAAAGAAAACCTGTTACTCTCACTTGAACTAATAAATAGATTTATAAGAAAAACTATGAACATGTGCAATTTATTGAGGAAATTGTAGATCGGTATGAAGATAGATTAGGAACGTATCTTTTGAAAATTACAAAAAATGAACTGAACAACGAACAAAACGAGAGTATTGGAAAGTTTTTGCATACCATTAACGACTTTGAGCGTATTTCCGATCATGCGGTTAATATTGCGGAAGCTGCGAAAGAAATTTACGAAAAAGAAATCGACTTTTCAGTTGACGCCGAGCATGAGCTGCATGTGCTTGGAAATGCTGTTACAGAAATTGCAACAATGGCAATAGATGCATTTCTTAACAATGATCTGCAGCTTGCAGAAAAAATTGAACCGTTAGAAGAGCTGATAGACAGCCTATGCGGGGAGTTGAAGCTTCATCATGTTCAAAGGTTGAAAGATGGTGTGTGTTCTCTCAACTCCGGTTTTGTGTTCAATGATATTTTGAACAATTATGAGCGTGTGGCGGATCATTGTTCCAATATAGCTGTGGCGATGATTGCATTGGAGTCGGATACCTTTGATACCCATGAATATCTTGAAAGCGTAAAACGACTTAAAAATGAAACCTATGATAAGTATTTTAATGCATATTCGGGTAAATACATGATTGAAAATTGAGAAAAGTATGAAATTCACAGTTTATAGATATGAAGTTGTATAATATAGCAAAATGAGTAAGGTAAAAAGCGTAATTAAGTAAACATAAAATTATTTAATAATAAAAGTACAGGTAAGATAGTTAATGCGTTTGAATATGATAGGATGAAAAATTATCCTGATAACATAACCGCAGGGAACGTCCCTGTGGTTTATTTATTTTATTAAGCAGTTAATAAGTTGGTTTTTAAGATAATGCAATAAAAAAATTATATAAGTAAATCAAAAATCATTCACTTCACGATTTAAAAGTTGACATAATTACCTGTTTACTACTTGATAACGGCTTGCGTAGTACAATATTTTATATACATTTACAAAAATAAAGAAAATTCGACAAACGATATTATAAATAGTATACATATGCCGAAATATAATATATACGAGATGTAAAGAAAAATAAATAATATTTGGCACTGCTTGTAATGTGCCTGAAATCAAGGGGGTCATATATGCTAAAGATAAATAACGTAAAATTAACTAATAAAATTACCATTATTCAGTTTGTTTCATTTATATGTCTTATATGCATATCTGTTGTGTCAATAATTGGACTGGGAAACATATCTGATAATCTTATTCAGAAATTCAGCAGCGAGGTTAATAAGATAAGCATAGCTCTTTATAGTGCTGACAGGGATTTTTATCAGGCATATGTGGCACAATTAGAAATGACCTCTGATAACGGGAGGAACTTTAGCCAGGAGAAACTGGATTTATTTAATGAAAATGTTCAGCAAGTAAGAGATCGGGTTGATGAAGCAAAAAGCATACTTGAGGCAAACCGGAAAACATATGAACTGTATAAACACAAGGAATCACAGCTTACAGTATATGAACTTTTTGACAAGTTCAAGACGGATTTTAAAGGATGGGAATCCTATTATGACGCAGAATCAAACGAAATTTTGGACAAAGAAAGTTTGATTGTAAAATTTGGAGATGCCCGTAACGATATAAACCAGATTGAAGAGATAATGGAAGAGTACGGTGTGGAATTAGTATCTGAAATGAAGCGACTTACAACAATAGCAAAACACATTATTCTGGTCATTACATTATTTGCGTTGTTAATATTCAGTTTATCTGGAGCAATGATTATAATAAATATCAAGCGGAGGACAAAAAAAGCTGTTGAACTTATAGAAAAAACAGCAGCATTAAATCTTACTGTTGACAGCAGTTATGATAGCTATTTAAACGATAAAGACGAATTCGGAATAATAATAAGGGCTGTATCATCCGTCAGAAATGTATTCAGGGAAACTTTGCACAAGATGATTTCGGAAACGGAAAAACTTACAGATACGGCTGAATTCACAAATGCCAATCTGGCATCTCTTAATGAAAGCATAGGTGACATTTCAGCTACTACCGAAGAGCTTTCGGCCGGCATGGAGGAAACGGCGGCATCAACAGAAGAAATGAATGCTGCTGCTTTGGAAATAGAGTCATCTATAGAAAGCGTTGCGAAGAAAGCGCAGGATGGCGCGTTGACGGCAAGTGAAATAATAAAGAGAGCTACTGAGCTTGAAAAGAATTTCCGCAGTTCTTATGAAAATTCCAGAAGGATATTTGAGGACGTAAAGACCAGGCTTCAGCATGCATTAGAAAATTCTAGGGCAGTTGAACAGATAAATATGCTTGCAGAAACGATACTGCAGATAACCAATCAGACTAATTTACTTGCCTTGAACGCAGCAATTGAAGCGGCAAGGGCAGGGGAAGCCGGAAAAGGCTTTGCCGTTGTTGCAGATGAAATACGTAAATTGGCTGAGGACTCCAAAAGAGCAGTATCAGAGATTCAGAAGGCTGCAAAAATTGTTATTGAATCGGTAGAGAATTTGGCAGACAATTCTAATACCATGCTGAATTTTGTATCTAATGATGTTGCAAAAGATTACAGTACAATGCTTGATGTTACCCAGCAATATTTTAAAGATGCCGACAATATAAATGATTTGGCTAACGATCTAAGCGCAACTTCTGAGGAAGTACTTACATCAATACATAATGTAATAAAGGCAATAGGAGAAGTGGCTGATGCTACAAACGAAGGTGCGGAAGGGACAAGCAGTATAGCCGGAAAAGCCGCTAATATTGCAGAAAAAGCCGGATTGGTAAACAGCAGTATGGAATCAGTCACACAAAGTGCCATAAGTTTAAAAGAAATGGGAGCAAAATTTACAATTTAATAGCTGTGGCACGTCCCTATTAATTAAATATCTTTGTCGTTGATATAATATAAAAAGCTTTCCGGATGAATAAAACGTTTTCCGGAAGGCTTTTTTATTGAATAGCATAAAAACTTGATTAGGAATGTTAAGAGAATTAGATAAAATCAATATAATTTGTAAGCTTAATTTCAATACTACTTACAATGAGCAAAATAATGAAATTGTTTTGCGGGAATTAACATAGTAATACACAACCACAGGAGTCGTCCCTGTGGTCTTATACATGCAAAGTTTCCATCTGTTCACGAACCGCTTTCATCCTGAGTTTGGAGTCGATTTCGAGGTCCGTATCGATTGGGTATATCGGTTTTCCTATATGTAAACGCATAACCGGTTTTTTGCGTATTATTTTTATTAGCCCTTTTGGGGATTCAAAAGTGATTGACATAGGGACGATCGGCACCCGGGCTTGCGCTGCCAGATGGAATGCTCCCTTTTTAAAGTCTCGCAGGCTGGTATCGTAGGGTTTTAATTCTCCTTCCGGGAAAAAATGTACGATGTGGTTTTTCATCAATAGGAACTCCATCTCTTCAAAGAAAGTTTTCAGTTCCATAATACTTTCCGGAATGGCAACACCGCCAAGCACCCTTACAAGTTTACCCGGCCAAAGCGTTTTTACATTCTGAGGGATTGTAGTGAAAATAACCCTGCGGGGGAAAAACGCCAGGCCAACCAAAGCACTGTCCAGCAGGTGTACGTGATTGCACACTGTAAGTGCACCTTTCAAGCCTCGAAGATTCTTTCTTCCATAAACCTTTACACCTAAAACAAAGCGTGTCCAGAGCATAAGTATGGGAGATGCTATCACCGTTTGGAACAGGCGGGTAAAAAATTTGAATAAAAAGCCGCGATGGTAATTGCTCTTGTCCTTCCTGGACATGGATGAATAAACATTTTCTATTCTCCTGATACTGCGTTCCAGGGCATATTGCTTTCCTAAACGGGCATATTTCTTCTCGGCTTCTTTCAGCTGCTGTGGATTATCCAGCCAATAATCAATTTTTTTCGCCAGCGATTCAGGGGACCCTGCCTTGAAAAGATGCTGAGAACCGAGCGCAAACTGTGTCGCAGCGCTGCGTTTACTGTTGGAAATCACCGGAACCAACCCGCATGCAAATGCCTCGATACAGGAGATAGCTTCTATCTCGACATCGGAGGAATGTATGTACAAGTCGCAATCATGTATTAGCTTAATCAGTTCGTCACGGTTATAATATCCGAACACTGGTGGATTAGGAAGTTTGCTTCCCATACGGCGAAGCTTCTTTTCCCAGGGGCCGTTCCCGGCAAAATATAGCTGGATACGATCCGCATAACGGGATTTCATAACGGCGCGAATCAGGACATCCTGCCTTTTTTCTGGAGAAAGCCGGCCAACCATAAGCACTTTAATCGGATTAAAAGTATGCTCTCTGGGCTTGTCTGGAGGACAAAACGCTGGGTGAACGCCGTTTGAGATGACATGCAACTGTGCTTTATATCCATGGCTCCTGAGCTGCGCAGCGATAAACTTTGACGGGCAGTGAATATGTGAAAATCTCCGATAGAAAAACAGATAGAACAGGAAATATATCAAGTGGGCAACCGGAGGAAACCATTTAAGCCCTATATTGAAGGTAATGTTTTCGGGCTGTATGTGGAAAGCTGCAATTGCAGGGATTTTCATTCGTTTGGCAACCCTCTGTGCCGCGCTTCCGAGCGGCCAAGGCTGGTAGATATGTACGACATCGGACCCCGAGATTGCTTTTTCAAGGGTAGCTCGAACTGGCTTTGCAAACAGCGTATGCTGCTTATGGGCCAGCTTGGTTGCAATCGGGATCTTAAGCTCAGGAAGATAAAACATCTCAAAACCTGTGTTATGGTCTATGCCGCTTTTGGACGGATCACCGCATGTAATCACACGGATTTGGTGTCCGTGCTGTGACAACGCCTCAGCAAACCGTATTGATGAAATAGTAGTTCCATTGTTGTTAATGTTAAAGGTGTCATTTACTAGTGTAATAATCATCAGAAATTTCGCTCCTCTCTCCCATGCTGCTGGCGTTTATCTTTTCATTACCAGATGGATGAAAGAAACCGTCAGAGTTAACAATATTCTTTGAATACTCTATTCTATCTTAATAATTATTATATATAAATATAATTTATTATTACAAATAAATTGTCAAGAGGTATGCTATGATAAACCCATTACTTGTTCATGTTTCAAACAGGTTCAGGGTAGATATGTTTCTCTGCAACAAATGAAGGAAAATAATTCAGCAGAGATTATTGAATCTCTATATGGTAATTATATAAAAGAACTTGTGCATTGTGACACTAATATTGGGTATGTTATTAATATATAACTTTATTGTATACGAAACAACAAAATTATTCAATTAAGTCATTTATTCATGTAGTTATACAAAAAATTATCAATTTATTATCAAACATAATATAACTATTGTTTGAAGGACTATTAAAAAGATGTGATGAAGGGAATGGAGGCAAAATATAATGTCTAAACACATTGCTGTTGTTAATGGGTCATTACGTAAAGGGTCCTTTAACCAATCAATTTTAGATTATATAAAATCCTCTCTTGAATCAAGGGGATATACCGTAACTCAACTTGTTATTTCAAACTTACCGCTTATGAATCAAGATATCGAGTTTCCGGCACCGGCATCTGTTTCTGCAATTAGAGAAGAAATAAAAAAGGCAGATGCGCTTTGGATTGCAACACCAGAATATAATGGTAGTGTTCCTGCACCTTTAAAAAATATGTTAGATTGGATTTCACGGCCTGTAGAACCTGGTGTATCTGGAGCTCCTGATTTTATAAGCGGGAAATTAGTTGCGATTAGTGGTGCGGGAGGACGTTCTGCAGCAGCATTAGTATTAAACGAGTTAAAAGGTCTTCTGGGTCGCATGGCTATGCGTCCTTTAGATGAAATGGTTGGTATTTCACTGCCGATGGAAGCTTTTCAGCAAGGAAAATTTATCTTATCGGATGAGAATAAAAAGCTATTGGACAATCAATTTAATAAGTTCTTAGAATCTTTGAAATAACAGGAGCTTATGTCATCTGGAATTTCATCGGGTTACCTGGGAACAGCAGAACATATCAGGAACTGATATAATTCCTTGTAATGGCAGCGAAAAATTTAATGATTAGATTGACATAAGTAATATCATATTGTAAACTTTTAATGTAAAACTTAATAAGACCTCACTTTTGTGGGTGAGGTAGAGGCGCGGTATTTAACAGTCCTTAGAGGAGTATGAGAAAGCGGTGATGCTGGGGAGAAGGAAATATCGCCGAAGCATATAATATTTCTCGGTATTATATGCTGGGTCTGCAGTTAAGAGCTGCAGGACTGTCTCAATAAATACCCGGTTTATTGAGTCGAGCTATCTCATTTTGGGAAGGTAGGGGTTTTAGGTAAATTTGTGCATACTACACCTGAGAACACCTTAGGCGTTCAGCAATAGACACTTAGGAGGCAAGCCACCCGTATTAAGGGGTGGCTTTTTTGAAATAGAATTATTTAAAAGAAGGGAAGAGGGATTAGAAATGAAGAGGAAACTATCAATATTAATTGTTATGTTGTTATCAGTAGGACTGCTGATGTCAGGTTGTGCAAAGAACTCAGATGAAGCAAAGGATTCTACAGGGGATGGGGAAAATACCTTTAAAGTAGGAATGGAAGCAGGTTATCCGCCTTTCAACTGGACGCAAATGGATAACTCCAAGGGTGCCGTTAAAATTCAGAATGCGGCCGAATATGCCGGAGGTTATGATGTTGAAATTGCAAAACTAATTGCAGAGAGCCTGGGTAAAGAATTGGTTATAGTAAAAACCGATTGGGAAGGGCTGATACCGGCATTGAATTCCGGAAAAATTGATGCAATTATAGCCGGTATGTCACCAACTGCAGAACGTTTGGAGAGTATTGACTTTTCAGACCATTACTACACATCAGATTTGGTAATGGTGGTAAAAAAAGGCGGAAAATATGAGAACGCAAAATCAATAAAAGATTTCAAAGGAGCGAAGATAACTGCCCAGCTAAATACTTTCCACTACACTGTTATAGATCAGATAGAAGGGGTACAAAAACAAGCTGCTATGGATAATTTCCCAGCTATGAGAGTTGCCCTTGAATCAGGTATCATAGACGGGTATGTTTCAGAGCGTCCTGAAGGCATCAGCGCAGAAGAGGCCAATAGCAATTTCAAAATGATAGAATTTACAGATGGTTTTGAAACTTCTCCGGAAGATACTGCGATTGCTGTAGGTCTTAAGAAGGGAAGCAAACTGACAGAAAAAATAAATGAAGCGCTGGCCAAGATTTCTGAAGAAAATCGAAAAGAACTTATGGATAACGCTATAAAGAATCAACCTGCGGCAGAGTAAATATAGCTAGAAACAGGGTGCAGTTTACTGCGCCCGTTTTATAATTCAAGGGGGAAATAAAACGGTGGAATTAGATGTTGTAATAAAGACCATTTCGAAATATTGGCCTATGTTTCTGCGGGGAGCCGGTGTGACGCTTCTGATATCCATAATTGGTACGATAATAGGCTTTATAATTGGTTTATTAATAGGGATAATACGTACTATTCCTGTGCCGGAAAAAGGTATAAAAAAATTTATATTGAAGATTATAAATGCGGTACTTTTTATATATATAGAGGTATTCCGTGGAACGCCTATGATTGTGCAGGCTATGGTAATTTACTATGGATCTAAACAAGCCCTTAATATAGACATGACTCCTCTGTTTGCCGGAGTATTCATAGTTTCTATAAATACTGGTGCTTATATGGCGGAAATTGTCCGTGGGGGTATAGTATCAATAGACAAGGGACAGTTTGAAGCAGCTTATGCTATTGGCATGAGTCATTTTCAAACTATGATAAATATAGTATTGCCTCAGGCAATTCGAAATATATTGCCTGCAATCGGAAATGAATTTGTAATTAATATTAAGGATACTTCAGTGCTTAATGTAATTGCTGTAACAGAGCTGTATTTCCAAACAAAATCAGTTGCAGGCATTAATTATAAATACTACGAGACCTTTTTCATAGCTTCTGCAATCTATTTTGTAATGACTTTCACAGTCACTAGAATATTACGTTACTTTGAAAGAAAAATAGACGGTCCGGAAAACTACATTATGTATGCTAATCAGATGCAGGTAGAAACACCGGAAGATGCTCTTTGCCGAGAACAGAAAATAAAGGTTAATCATTAAGAGAAGGAGGGAAAAGCATGGAAAAAATAATTGAGGTACAACATTTAAGCAAAACTTTTGGAACTCATGAAGTATTAAAAGATATTGATTTTTCAGTTAATAAAGGGGAGGTAGCATGTATTATCGGCTCCTCCGGTTCCGGAAAGTCAACCCTTCTTCGATGCATTAACCTTTTGGAAAAGCCCAGTGGCGGCAAGATTATATATAAGGGAAAAAACATACTGGATGACAAGCATGATGTACGAGCATATAGGACAAAGCTTGGCATGGTGTTCCAACAATTTAACTTGTTCAATAATCACGATGTTTTAAGCAACTGTATGGTCGGACAAATAAAGGTACTCAAGCGTTCAAAAGAAGAAGCTAAGGAAGTCGCCATGAAATACTTAAAGGTAGTTGGAATGGAGCAGTTTATTAATGCTAAGCCCAGGCAGCTTTCCGGAGGACAAAAGCAGCGTGTGGCAATTGCAAGAGCTCTTTCCATGGAACCGGACGTAATGCTCTTTGACGAACCTACATCTGCTCTGGACCCTGAAATGGTAGGAGAAGTTCTAAAGGTTATGAAGGAACTGGCAGAGTCCGGACTTACCATGCTGATAGTTACTCATGAGATGGGCTTTGCCAAGGAAGTATCTGACCGCGTAGTATTTATGGATAAAGGAGTTATTGCAGAGGAAGGCAGTCCTGAACAAATATTTAATAACCCAACACAGGAACGTACAAGAGAATTTTTAAAAAGAACACTGCAACAGGATTAGGGTTTATGCTATACTGATAATGCAAGTAAAGTTAGTTTTCATAGTGTTGATATATTTCTACGGACAAATGATTCACCCAATAGCCCACATACATCAATTCCATCGATTCGAGCCATATGGAATGTGTGGCGTATATGAAAAGAAAATATAGTTTGAAAAGCTTTTAGAATACTGAGTATAACATAAAGTAAATCTATTAATTCGATTTAGCCCTCGATATGCGTTCGAAAATATCGAGGGTGTTTTTTTGTATAAAAGGTATTAAATATTTGAAATTGTCTTTTTACTCCTCATATATTGCTTATTACCACATGATATATAAACATTTTGTACTTATGTATGTCATACTAGAGCTGGCAGGAACAATTCATTGAAAAGGAGGATATTAAAATATTGGTGAATCCCGGAGTCGTCTCAAGACAACTGCTAAATCCGGATAACTCTTCGAGCAACAGAGTCACTGTTACAGAGGTTCATTTGGTAGAAACTCGCATATCGAGATTATCTTATTTTTATAGTATAATTATTTTAATGATACTAAATAATGAAGTTTAATAATATAGCTAATAAAGAATAAATAGAAATCAAATTGTTTAGTTAATTAAAAATAACATTAAGCATAAATGGGGTGTGCTATGAGTTTATACGATAAAGTTAGCACGGGATTAAAAGGCTTTGATGAGGTAATTGATCACTTGCGGCTTGGAGATAACGTAGTATGGCAAGTGGATTCCGTTTTAGCCTATAAAAAAATGGCTAATTATTTTGTTGAAAGTGCAAAGACGGAAAATATGCGATTAATTTATATCCGTTTTGCCAATCATGAACCAATACTGGATGCCGGACAGGATATTAAAACTTATCATATTGATGCAAGTAAAGGATTTGAAAGCTTTACCACTGAGATTCATAATATTATTAAAGAGGAAGGCAAAAGGGTATTCTATGTTTTTGATTGCCTGACCGATTTATTGGAATATTGGCATTCGGATTTGATGACCGGAAATTTCTTTAAGGCAACCTGCCCATATCTATATGAGCTGGATACAGTTGCGTATTTTGCCATTAAGCGTAATTTTCATACCTACAGCACAATCGCCGGTATCCGTGAAACGACCCAGCTTCTCCTGGATTTATATGAAATCAATGATAAAACCTATATACACCCTCTTAAGGTATGGCAGCGCTATTCGCCCACCATGTTTTTCCCGCATTTCATTCAGGGTCAGGAGGCTATCTGCATTACATCCAGTTCTGACGCTTCTGAACTCTTTAATAAAATTAATCGGGGAGAAGTAAGACTGGATCATTGGAATACTATATTTAACGAAGCAAAAATGATGTTAAATTCTACCCATGAGCAGCAGGAAGCGGTAAAGAAACGCCTCATGCATATGCTTATTGGCAGTGATTCCCGAATGTTTCAGTTATGTGACAGATATTTCACTTTAAAGGATATTCTCGATATTGCATCCAGAGAAATCGGCACCGGCTTTATTGGCGGCAAAAGCGTGGGTATGCTTCTGGCAAGAAAAATTTTGGAGGTGGATGGGGGAGATCTTTTTAAACCATATATAGAGCCTCATGATTCTTTTTACATCGGTTCCGATGTTTTTTATACTTATATTGTCCAAAACGGGTGGTGGATACTTCGTACCAGGCAAAAAACGCCTGAGGGTTATTATATGTATGCGTCGGAACTTAAAGAAAAGCTTTTACATGGGTCCTTTCCCAAGGATATTCAGGAACAATTTGTTCAAATGCTGGAGTACTTCGGTCAGTCTCCTATTATCGTGCGTTCCAGTTCCTTGCTGGAAGATAACTTTGGAAATGCATTTGCCGGTAAATATGAAAGCGTTTTCTGTGTGAATCAGGGAACACCCCAGGAACGTTATGAAGCCTTTGAACAGGCTGTACGCACTGTTTATGCAAGTACCATGAACGAAGATGCATTAAACTATCGAATGAATAGGGGACTGGCACAGCAGGACGAACAAATGGCCATATTAGTGCAGCGTGTGTCAGGGGACAGGCATGGGGACTATTTTTTCCCTCATATCGCAGGTGTAGGGAATTCTTCGAACCTTTATGTCTGGGATGAAAGTATTGATATGAATGCAGGGATGCTACGCCTGGTATTCGGGTTGGGTACCAGAGCAGTAGACAGGACCGATGGGGATTATGTAAAGGTTGTATGTCTTGACAACCCACTTCGAATCCCTCCAATGAATTATGAAGACCAGAAGAAATTTTCACAACATCGGCTGGATCTTCTTTCGCTTACGGAAAACACATTGGAAAGCAAAGATTTGGAAGAGGTTTCATCTCTTCATTTAAAAGCAGATAAAAGATTGTTCATGAGTCCTGACTATGCTACCGAAGCTCGTATGCGTGAACTGGGATATATGGATTATAAGACGCCTTATCTGTTGGATTTTAAAAAGCTTTTTACAGATACAAAGTTTGCAGCCATTATGAGGGAAATGTTAGCTTTACTGTCAAAAGCATATGATTACCCGGTTGATATTGAATTTACAGCTAACTTTAATAAGGACAACGGTTTTAAAATAAATCTTTTACAATGCCGTCCGCTGCAAACCAAAGGCTTAGGAAAGACAGTAAAGATACCTGAGTTAAAGGATGTGAAGGATTGCTTCTTTTCAAGCAAAGGTAACTTCATGGGCGGAAGCGTACGGCTGCCTATCGATTATGTTATATTGATAAATGCGAATGCATATTTAAGATTAAGCGATCAGGGTAAATATGAAGTGGCAAGGCAAATTGGCTTAATAAATAAGGAAATGAAAGATAAGAATGCTATGTTGGTAGGCCCGGGCAGATGGGGAAGCACTACACCTTCCCTTGGAATTCCGGTGCACTTTACTGAATTATGCAATATGAAGGTTCTTTGTGAGTATTCCTCAATGAAAGAAGGTTTTATGCCGGAACTTTCTTATGGCAGCCATTTCTTTCAGGATATTGTTGAGTCGGAAATATTTTATGTGGCTATTTTTGATGGATATCAGGATGTAGTATTTAACCCTGAACGTATTTTGCGGGAAGAAAATTTACTAACTTCTTTCTTGCCTGAGAGTGGTCAATTTAAAGATGTAATCCATATTGCGGATACCAATGGGATGGAGATATATTCTGATATTATCACGCAAAAGCTGCTATGCAGGTAAAATCTGAAGTAAAATAGTTAAACAGGTCAATGAACGCGAAAAACTATGAAATAAAGAAGATTCGCTTTTAAAATTGCGATTTCGACAGAATGTTATGATATGTTTACGATCAAGAAACCACAGGTCAGTTCCTGTGGTTTCTTGATCCATGGAATTTTCATATGTAGTGTATAGAAATAAAAGTCAATTCTCGTTTCATGTCGTGTTTTTTTTCTTAAATTTTATTATTCTGTTCTTGAGAGGAGGCAGTAATATGGATCAGAAAAAAATAGGCTTATTTCTGAAAGAGCTCCGTAAAGAAAAGAAACTCACGCAGGAGCAACTGGCGGAGCATTTTAATGTTTCAAACCGTACAGTATCCAGATGGGAAACAGGAAATAACATGCCTGATTTAAGCTTGTTAATAGAAATTGCAGACTTTTATAATGTTGATATACGGGAAATCATAGACGGGGAAAGGAAAAAAGAGAATATGAATAATGATGTAAAAGAAACATTGATTAAGGTTGCGGATTATACAAATACAGAAAAAGAAACTAAAAAAAGAAAGCTAAACAGGTGCTTTATTGCAGGTATATTGTGTGTGGCAGTTGTGCTTTTGGACAGGCAATTTAAATTTCTGTCATATATATTTGTAAAAAATATCGATGAATTCGTCAGAGGTGCATTGTGCGGATTAGGATTAGCATTTGAATTGATAGGGCTATACAATAACAATCATGATATATCTTTAGGACAAAGGAAGCAGAATCTTATAAAGTCGAAAATCTGTAGATAACACTCTTATCCAAATTAGTTAATTAAGACAAAATTTATATCTAAAGCTGCAAAAACCGCGGGATGTTTCATACTATTTGGTGTTACGATAACTGAATAGGCTGCGTAAAAAAGGGTCAAAGTTGAATTATTTTATTAAAAAATGGCATGATATAGTTTATGGTATGTATCTGTTAAAATTATTGTAATATTATTGTAATGCAGATAAAAGTATATAGGAAAGTCTTATACAACACATAATGAAATAAATGAAAGGACAAGAGTAAGTAAAAGTGCAGTTTAATAAAGGATTAATGAGAAGTATTAAGATACAAGCAAATAATTCAGGCTGGCAATATTTATATAGCTTGCAAATTTTGATATAATTATTGATAAAAGAAGCAAAAATAGCTAAAATGTTAATATAGGTAAAAATATATATACAAATCATAATGTCCATGCAAATATATCAGTAATCATTTCACATCGCTTTGCATTAGTGTAATGGGGAAGTGTCAAAGAAGTAAGTTTAATAACAGGTATAATTAAATAGTATTAATATAATATAAAGTAAGCTTTTTATTTTTCACAATAATCATATACTACTATCATTCAGCAATTGTTTATTTGTATATATGGTAAATGTGGTGAATGTTTAAGTAACTGGTGTAAGCCGGTGAAATACATGGCATAAGTCAAAAGACAAATAAATTATAGACACTACTTAAAAGAAAGGAGTTATTGTTATGCAAGGATCAAAAAAAATTATTGACACATTAAATGATTTGCTTGCTGATGAACTTGCTGCCATCAATCAGTACATTGTACACGCTGAAATGTGCGAAGACTGGGGATATGGCAAGTTGCATGACAGTTTTGAGAAGAGGTCAATAACAGAAATGAAGCATGCTGAAAAACTTATTAGCAGAATTCTGTTCCTCGGTGGAAGACCTATTGTATCCAAAATGAATGAAATTCATATTGGAGATGAAGTTCCAAAGCAGATAAAATATGACCATGCTGCAGAAGAGAGGGCAATCAAAGCTTATAATAATGCTATAGTTCTGGCGGGTGAAGAGCGTGACTATGCAACAAGAGATATCCTTGTAGAGATTCTTAATGACGAGGACCGCCATATAGATGAACTTGAGGAACTCTTAGATCAGATTGAACAGATGACTTTACCTGTGTTCTTGTCAACTCAGGTTTAGTAATTTTAATAGCATAATAAATTCAAGGGGCTGTAGCAATTACAGTCTCTATTATTCTAGTTTTATTATAAATGTCGGGGTACTGAAGGTAAAATTTCGGTACGCCGATTTTTTTATAAATATTATTTATAGTGATCAGAAATGTATGTTTCTACGGATTTTTTAATTACGGTATTATAGCCATTTTTAAGCCCAATAATATGTAAGAAGGGAGTTTGGCTTATTAGTCCATGATGCTTTATCAATAATTTGACTTTTTTATAAAAAACCTATTGACAAATTAAAATTTTGTAATTATTATAATATTGAAATCATTACAAATTAGAAATTGTTACAATTAATTAATATGTTATTTAGAATAAGAAAAGGGTAGAATAATGAAAGCAAGTTTGGAAAATATAACGAATAAATTGAAAAATAATAACATACGCCTTTCTCATCAAAGGCTCAAAGTACTTGAGTACTTGGACCGCCATAGGATTCATCCGACAGTGGAACAGATTTATCATGCCTTAAATGATGAGATACCTTCTTTATCTAAAACAACCATATATAATACTTTAAATACATTAATTGAAGCCGGTTTAGTAAGGAGTATCACTATTGAGGACAATGAAGTGCGTTATGATATAAGAACCGACGCACATGGGCACTTTAAATGTAAAACTTGCGGTAACATATATGATTTTGAGGTTAATATAGATTTGCTTGAAATAAAAGATTTGGATGGTTTCAGTATATATACAAGGGATGTGTATTTTAGCGGTGTTTGTCCAAAGTGTATAGAAAAAGAAAATATAACGGATATATAAATTCAAAGTTATTCTGCAAGTTTGAATTCATAGAAGCTGAATTGACAGGGTCTTGGCATCGCAACTTGCTTTCCTGGAACAAAATCAACCAGTAAAACAAATAAAGTTAGTAATCCAATAATCAAAATTTAAATATAAAAAATTATTAGGAGGTAATGTATAATGGAAAATAAGGTACTTAAACATTTAATGGATGCTTTTGCAGGTGAATCTCAGGCAAATAGGAAGTATACGGCTTATGCAAAGAAAGCTGAGGCAGAGGGTAAAGTCAATGCTGCAAAACTTTTCAGGGCAGCTTCCGAAGCAGAAGCTATTCATGCTCAAAGACATCTGGAGGTAGCGAAGAAAATCCTGTCAACAGCTGAAAATCTTCAGGATGCAGTAAACGGCGAAACATATGAATATGAAAGCATGTATCCGGAATTTTTGAAGACTGCCGAAGTAGAAGGCAATAAAGATGCGATTCGTACATTCACCTATGCAATGGAAGCCGAAAAAGTGCATGCAAAGCTTTATAAGGAAGCTTTAGAAAATATTGACCAAAAGGAAGAAGTATTTTATTACTTATGCCCGATTTGCGGCAATATTGAAAAGGGCGTTCCTGAAAAGTGCAGCATTTGCGGTGCACCAGGGTCCAAGTTTATCAAGTTCTAAAAGAGGTCTTTATATAGATAATCACAGCACAGTTAATAACTTTAATCCGAGTTAGTGAGAAAGGCACCTTATTTAAGGTGCCTTGTTTGCTGTTAGTAGTGTATTGCGCAATATTAAATTTGAGCAGGTTGTTAATAAAGTTAAGGAGTTATTCCTATTATTAATCCGTCAGTGTGTATAAACTATTTGACAAGTGTTCCTCCGCCTCGGTCAGAGCGAACTGCCGCTTTGCTTTCTGAAGTTACGGTCAGATTGCTGGCATATAGAATTCCACCGCCGGCAACCTGAATACCTTCTGCTCCGCCGCCAAATACACTGACAACAGAGTCTGAAATATTGATTGTCCCTCCGTTGTAAGCAAATACACCTGTTGCTATTCGTGCTGTGGATTCAATTGTGCTGTTTTTAATTGTTAACGTTGCGCCGTCAATACATTGCACTGCAGCATTCATGCTGTAAAAGTCGGAAATCTCGGCACTTGATGAATCACCACCGTTTTTTGTACCGTTACACCGTCAAGTACAGATGTAATGCCGTTATAAGTTCTGATAGCACTAACATCAGATTCTGTTGAGATACAGGTACTTCCATTTAATGTTTCACCGTCTGAAAGAACATATTTTCCTCTTCCGGTATTTGCTGAAGAAGTAGGCATATTGCCGTTAGGTGTGGGATTTCCAGGCGTCATGCCCGGGTTTGTTTCTGTGCCGATACCTACAACCTGACAGAATTTAGCGAGCATTACGGCAGCCTGAGCACGGGTTGTATAGCCGGAAGCATTAATATAGCTATTACTGCCGTTTATAATACCCATTCCTACAGCCCAGGAGACACCTTGTTTAGCGTATTCACTGATACTTTTACTATCCGCAAAGCTGCTCAAGTTTCCTTGTGCAGAGGTGTCATAGCCTTTAGCAGAAGCATACCGATAGAGAATTGTGGCAAACTGTTCCCGGGTTACATTGTCGTTAGGACCGAATTTTGCGTTGTCGTAGCCGCTGATAATATTGTTTTCTGAAGCCCAGATCACTGCATTAGTGTAATATTGCCCTTTAGGAACATCGGTAAATTTATTGGTACCTGTAACCTCAGGACTGCCGTCTAGCCGGTAGAGAATGGTTACCAGCATTCCTCTGGTAATGTTTAGATTAGGTGAGAATTCAGTTTTAGAGGTACCGCTCATTAGTCCCTGATTAGCAACATAGAGGACATAATCATAGAACCAGTCGTCTTCTTTGACATCGTTGAAATGGACGTCACTACTCTGATCGTTCCCGGATTGAGGATTAGCCGGTTGTGCAGGCATATTGCCTGTGTTATCGGTTTGAGGATTAGCCGGTTGTGCAGGAATATTGCTTGTGTTATCGGATTGAGGATTAGCCGGTTGTGCAGGAATATTGCCGCTATTATCGGTTTGGGGGTTAGCCGGTTGTGCAGGAATATTGCCGTTATTATCGGTTTGGGGGTTAGTTGGTTGTGCAGACATATTGCCGGTGTTGCCGGTTTGAGGGTTAGCCGGCTGTGCAGGAATGTTGCCGTTGTTACCGGTTTGTGAATTAGGGCCTTGAGGAGGAATATTGCCGCCAATGGGAACGAAAGTAGTACCTGCTGTTGCAGTTGCTACGGTATTGCTATTTGCCGTGAGAGTATAGTTTTCACCGGCAGTCATAGAAGAAGATGAGAAGATAATATAGCTTGTATTGCACAATGCAGTTCCGTTATAAAGGATTTTGCCGGAAGAGTCTTGTATAGTAACGGTACTTCCTTCGGATAGAATAATGTTCTGCAATATGTTTTGACCATTCATCTGGCGATCTGTAGGTTGTATACCTTGTTCACTGCCAGGCATTTGACCTGTAGGAGATGTTGGCTGTACTCCACCGGGCATTTGCCCTGAGGGCAATGTGGGTTGCACTCCGCCGGGCATTTGTCCTGTAGGTGGTGTAGGTTGTTGTCCGGTAGGTATTTGACCGGGAGACATAGCAGGAAACTCACTCATTGGTCTGCCGCCCATCTGTCTGCCGGAGCCGAAGATAACATAGGGCTGAGATACACTAAGATTCATGCCCATGCCGGGGCTGCCTCCTGCGGCCAGAACAGTGCCACCTGTGATAGATACGGTGCCGTCTGCGTCCAGGGGCTGGTTATCTGCAGTAGAAGCCGACCAAACTTCTATATTGCCGCTGGAGATCGTCAGCTTGCCATTGGAGTCAAATCCGTCACCGGAGGAAGTATAGGCGCTGATGTTACCACCGGATACTGTGATTGAAAATGCATAATCAGTGAGATCTGAATTAGCAGCATTGATACAGTCGTCTGTTGATATAATGCTGATGTTACCGGAATAAATGTTAAGTGTTGCAGCTTCAATGCCCTCATTGGATTTTTTAATATCGATGGTTGGACCAACAGTGCCGCTTGCACCGATATTCATAAACAGGTCACTATGAATGGCATCATCTTCTGCGCTGATGGTAAGCGTTCCGCTGAGGATGTTCAATTCATGTTCGGCATTGATTGCATCGTTTACAGTAGTGTAGATATTCAGAGTAGGTCCTGAGATGGTAAGAAAGGCGTCTCTTGGGTTTGAAGGATCTGTTTCGGCATCTGTTGTTCCGGATTTTATTCCGTTTTTACCGTTGGAAACAATATTAAGCGTTCCGCTGCCTGTGATAGTTACCTGACTGCCGTCCTTACACTTGATAACGGCACTTTCGGCATTATCGTTGTCAGGGTAACTATCATCATTATTATAGATACTATCTGCCAATGTGTTTATTGTTCCGGAAGCAACAACAATGTTGACGCCGGAAGATTTGTTGCAGGTAATAGGTGCGGTAGCTGTGGTCGCACTACCGGTGTTGGTTAGTGTTAGACCATTCAGCACCAATGTAACACCGGTAACTCCCTTTTTAATAGTGATGGAACCATCGGGACAGGTACCGGAGACGACATAGGTGCCGGCTGCCTTGATGCTAAGAGCTGCGCCGTCAATTTTATAGTCTGTGTAATCACCGTCTACGGCTGTAATACCGCTGTCTGTAAAGGTAAAGTATGTAGCTCCTTTAGAATCGTACTCGCTGCCGGCAGCTAAAGCTGTCGTAGATAAAAGTGTCAGGATCATAGCTACAGTCAACAACAAGACGATAGGGCGGACTTTGTATTTTATATTTTTCATTTGATTCATCCTTTCTGTGTTTTTTGTGGATGTATAGTTATCCCTCAATTCTGCCCGTAGTATAGCAGATGAAACTAAAGCTAACCTAAAGGAAGTAATTAAAAAAAGAAGTTAAAGTCATAAGATAAAGTATGGGCTTATATATAAGCCTTAAGGTTGTCTTTAGGGTGAAATAGTAGTATAACATTATTAAGATAAAAAGCAGGTGATTTAATGAAGCTTTTAATTGCAGAGGATGAACTGGATCTTGCTGAGGTGTTGACCGTTTTTTTTGAAAAAAACCAGTTTAAGGTGGATACAGTTCATGACGGACAAGAAGCCTATGATTATGCTATAAATGGTGACTATGACGCAGTTATCCTCGATGTAATGATGCCGAAGATAAACGGCATTGAGGTTGTGAAAATGCTGCGTAAGGAAGGCTATTCAGTACCTATTATGATGCTGACTGCTAAGGCACAGAAGGATGACCGGGTGGAGGGATATGATGCCGGAGCTGATGATTATCTGCCGAAGCCATTTGCGGCTGATGAGCTTTTAGCCCGTGTCCGTGCATTGCTGCGACGAAGCAGGAACTACCAGCCGACAGTAATTTCCTTTGGGGATCTTTCTTTGGATTGTGCTTCAGGAATGCTGTGCTGCGGGCAGAACTGTCAGCGTCTGTCTGGACTGGAGTTTCAGCTTATGGAGCTTTTTATGCGATCGCCTAAAATGTTATTTTCCGCAGACCGGCTTATGGAGCGTATCTGGGGATGGGACAGCAACGCAGAGGTCAATGTCATATGGGTGCACTTGTCAAATTTACGAAAGAAATTGAAAGCTATTGGCTCGAAGGTATCTATTAAGTCAATACGCGGTATGGGCTATTTGCTGGAGGTAAAATAATGATAAGGAAACTTCGCAGGCGATTTATTTTTATCGCCACTGTTTCTGTAGCACTGGTCATGATATTACTGACATTTATCGTTAATATCGCTTATTACATATCTGTCAATTCTGATCTTACAGAAATGTTAAATATCATTTATGAAAATCAGGGTATTATCCCCGCTCAAATCGGCAAAAAAAACGATGACAGCAACAAAAAAGCCGAGATACCAGCAGAATATGAAGCAGATATGGGTAAAGAAGGTGAGGTGGCAGACGGTACAGAAGAATCCAGAAAACCGCCAGTGTCAAGCAATAAGAGCGAAATTTCAGCTCAAACCGTATACAATAACTTGCCGATAAAGAAAAATGGGCCACCCAAAAAGCCAAGCAAACCCGGTAGCCAATTCAATCAGGAGACGCCATATTCCACCCGATATTTTGTTCTCAGGGTTTCCAGTGAGGGTGAAGTTATTATTTCCAATCTGGAACATATTTCTGCAGTTACTGAGGAGAATATAGGTGAATATGCTAAGGTCGCTGCCCGTCATGGAATTGGCTATGGTTTTTACAAAAATTACAAGTTTTATGTCGCCAAGCATGGTAACGATAGGTATATGGCAATTTTCCTTGACTGCTATCAGGAAATGCGTTCTGTTAGATTATTAACAATGTGGTCAATTATAGCAGATGTTTTTTGTGTTATACTGGTTTACATTCTTGTTACATTATTCTCACGCAGAGCTATCGATCCTATAGTTAGATCTGCAGAACGGCAGAAGCAGTTTATTACTGATGCCAGTCATGAGCTGAAAACGCCTTTGACGGTTATTGATACTTGTTTATCTGTGCTTAAGATGGAGGTCGGTGAACAGAAATGGATCGATAAAGCGCAGATACATACAAAGAAAATGGGAGAACTTATCAATTCCCTTATGACACTGTCGCGGCTGGATGAAGAAGAACCGCATATCTCCATGGTTGAATTTTGCATCAGCGAAGCCGTATCAGAGGTTGTGGAATCTTTTCGTGATGCTGTGGAAGGTGCTGGTTACCGCCTGGAAGCAGACATAGCACCGGATATTAGCTATCGTGGGGATGAAACTGCCATCCGTAAGCTGATTGGTATTCTTATGGATAATGCACTTAAATATACATCGGAGAACGGAGCAATCACGATTTCACTGAAAAAAGAATACCATTCTATAGTAATACGGCAGACCAACCCATGTGAGCCCATAGAAAAAGAAGATTTGAAAAAGCTTTTTGACCGTTTCTACCGGCCGGACAAGTCCCGGACTATGGCTACCGGAGGATTTGGAGTAGGCTTGTCCATTGCACGGAGTATTGTTGAAGCGCATAAAGGAAATATTGATGCTGAGTGCCCTGCTAAGGGAGAAATTGTATTTACAATTACTTTGAGATAAACAGCAGGGACGGTTGCAGTAGTTGACTTCTGAAATAGATGTAGTACATTAAATAGGACTTGGTTAATTTTTATCCTTTTTCTGAAATAGCTTATCGACTATTCTGAAAGAAGGAAATGCTCGGGGAGTGGAATTATGATAGATATTTATTCCGTGAAAAAGATATGAAGTATAAAAATATAATTCATGCCAAATTCATAGAGCGCCTGAATCGATTTGCAGCTCATGTTGAACTTGGCGAAAAAGTTGAAACGGTACATGTAAAGAACACTGGGCGATGTAAAGAACTGCTTTTGCCCGGAAGTCACGTTGTACTTGATAAAACAGATAATCCTGCAAGGAAAACTCAATACGATCTGATAGCTGTATATAAGGAAGGACTTGGCTGGGTCAACATCGACAGTCAGGCACCAAATCAGGCAGTGAAGGAATGGCTCAGCAATTCACCTGAAATATTTAAAAATATCACCTTGATTAAACCTGAATATACATATGGAAAGTTTCGTGTGGATTTCTATCTGGAATGTGATATCCGAAAGATTTTCATTGAGGTTAAAGGTTGCACTCTGGAAATAAACGGTGTCGGATATTTTCCTGACGCACCGACAGAGAGGGGTGTAAAGCATTTATACGAGCTTGCTGAAGCGGTAAGAAAGGGATATGATTGCTATATTGCATTCGTCATCGCTATGCCCGGTGTACGTAAAGTTTTGCCTAATGTTAAGACACATCCTGAGTTTGGCACAGCTTTAGAGGCGGCAATAAAAGCAGGAGTAAAGGTACTTTATTTTCCATGCAATGTTTCGCCGGATGAACTGAATATCGCAGATGTAGTGTTAGACTTTTGATAAACTATAGGTATGGTTATTTTGGCAGCTTCTTAGTTTATGGATAATTGAGAAAAAAGAAAGGAAAGCATAAGCTACAAAAATAGAACGTATCAGTAAAACAGCATGTAGTTTGAAGGAATGTAGAATAATTATTACCCATAAAATGTAACCGTAAGAACTGCTCGCATGATTTTATACACGATTCATTGTCCAAAACCAGTTTATTGAAGATAACAGTTATAGATTTGAGTAAGGCGGGATTAATATGATTACAACGCGAATAATGAAAATTGATGACTACAAAGGTGTGTATGAATTATGGACAAAAGTACCTGTAATAAGTCTTAGTGACTGGAGTGATTCTGTTTGAAGGCTTTAAAAGATACATTGAAAGAAATCCTGATACGTGTTTTGTAGCAAAAGATGGGGGAAAAATTATAGGCGCGGTCTTAGCAGGTCATGACGGAAGAAAGGGTTTTCTATATCATTTTGCCGTATTAGGAGAATACAGAAACCGCGGAATAGGTAAAAGACTTGTAAATCTTGCATTAGATGCGCTTAAACAGAAAGGAATAAGCAAAGCTGCATTGCTTGTTTTGAGTAATAATGAAATAGGAAACAAGTTTTGGAGTAAAATGGGCTTTAACACAAGAAATGAATGCATATACCGTGACAAAAGGCTTCGTGAAAAAAATATCGATGCTGGAATAAATCTAAAAAGCAGCTCTAAATAATATGTAAAAGCAGAATAATTATTTTAAAAAAGAATAAGCCACAGAAACTGTTACTGTGACTTTTTTTGGGTAAATAATTTGTAAGTTTTTTTGTTTTATTATGTATATAAATAGTGCTATAATTTATAAGAAACGTCTTATGCTCAGAAAGTCAATTAAAGGGACCGAACTGTTTGAATGCCAGTTTACATCTGACCTAAGCATTAAGCATTTGTGTTATTATCATAAATTAAACAGCATAATTAAACGGACATCAAAAGTATGAAAAGTCAGGCATTAATCAATAATTTATGAAAATGTATTAATACGGAGGACTGAATATGAAGAAATTAAAAATTGCAGACGGAATATATATGCTTACTATGAATGTGGAGGACATACTGTTTGAGGGAATTTGGGAGCTTGCTAACGGAGTAACTCTCAATTCCTATATAGTTCAGGGAGAAAAGACTGCAATAATTGACGGCGTAATCGGTTGGGACGGAATTCCTGAAAACCTCTATAAAAACCTGGAGGAAATAGGCGTAAATCCTAAAAATATTGATTACTTAATTGTTAATCATATGGAACCGGATCATTCAGGTTGGATATCGAATTTCAGAAAGATTAAAGATGATTTTACAATAATATGTACCGATAAAGCTGCGAAGATGGTGGCATCATTTTACGGTGAGGACAAAATAAGGATTGTAAAGGAAGGGGATACTTTAGACCTTGGCAAAGGCAAGGTATTGAGTTTTCATCCGGTGCCTAACGTTCACTGGCCCGATACGATGTATACCTATGAAAAAGGAACAAAAACCCTTTTCTCTTGTGATATGTTTGGTTCCTTTGGCAGGATGGGGGACCATTGCTTTGATGATGAACTGACACCTGAAGAGGTGGATTTTTTTGAACAGGAAGGAATAAGGTATTATTCAAATGTAATGGCAACTTTCACATCCAGTTTGAGAAAAGCAATCGAGAAGGCAAAAACATTGGATATAAATATAATAGCACCAGGCCATGGCCCGGTTTACAGGAAAAACCCGCAAAAAATTATGGATGATTACCACAGGTTTTCTCAGTATGTCGAAGGTGCAGGCAAAGATGAAGTCGCTATATTGTGGGGTTCCATGTATGGAATGACTGAAAAAGCAGTTGATTACGCTGAAAGCATACTAAGAAGGGAAGGTATCAAATACAGCAAATTGAAGATGCCGCTGGAAAGTGAAAGCGAAATGTTAGCAACCGTTTTTAAATCTGCGGGAGTAATTATTGCGGCTCCTACTTATGAGTACAAGCTTTTCCCGCCGGTTGCCGCCGCTTTAAATGAACTTGGCAGAAAGAGGGTTACAGGCAAAGCAGCGTTCAGATTTGGATCATATGGATGGTCCGGCGGTGCGGAAAAAGAACTGAAGGATATAATTGAAAGAAATAATATGAAGTGGGATTTCATAGAATCAGTGGAATTTGAAGGAGCACCAAAAGAAGAAGATCTTGAAAAGGTAGAAGCCGGAGTATTGGAGCTTATAAAAAGGATGAAGGAGAAAATAGTAGAATAATCATAAACCACAGGAATCCCCTGTGGTTTTTTATTAATGACATAGTTTAGCGCATAGAATATTTTTTTGGAGGCATATGCTATGAGTAACAATTATTCAGGTGATTCAAGAAAAATCCTGATCATCGGAAACGGGGCTGCAGGGATTTCAGCAGCGAAGGCAGCCAGAGTTCAGGACCCGGAAGCTGAGATAATCATGTTTGGAAAGGATAACCGGTTGCCGTATTACAGGCTCAGATTATGCGATTACATTGGCAAAAATGTAAATTATGATGAGCTAAAAATCAGCGATGAGGAATGGTTTGAAAAAAACAGGATCCGGGTTGAGCTATCCTCAAAAGTAACTGCAATAGATACAAAGGCCAGGAAAATCAGCGTAAACGGCAAAGAATATAGCTATGACAGTTTAATACTGGCTACCGGAAGCACACCAATTATGCCTTCATTTAAGGGTAAGGAGCTATCAGGGATCCATACCATATGGACCATGGAAGATATTATCAAAATAAACAACAGCCTTCTTAACGCAAAAAAGGCGGTTGTAATTGGCAGCGGGCTGCTTGGGCTGGAGGCTGCTTACAAAATTTCCGAAATGGGTATTAAAGTGTATTTAATAGAAAGCATGACAAGGCTTCTGCCAAAGCAACTGGATGAAGAAGGCTCAGAAATATTTAGATACAAGGTGCAGAGTTTGGGTATATCAGTGCTCTGCGGCAAATCTGTAACAGGGTTTGAAGGGGATAATAATAACGGACATGTAACAGAAGTACACATGGCTGACGGCACAGTGATTCAAACTGACGTTGTTATTGTAACGGTTGGCGTCGCACCTAACGTTGACATTTTCAGAAACACCGGTATCAGTATAAACCGCTTTTTGAATGTCAATGAGAAGATGGAGACAAGCATTAAAGACATATATGCAGCAGGAGACGTAGCCTGCGTCAATGGCAGGTGGTGCGGGCAATGGCTTGTGGCTAATAAACAGGGACAGATTGCAGGAACTAATGCAGCTGGAGGAGATGCCGTATACAAAGCTGATAATGTTCCTTATATGCTTACAACCATGGGAACAAGAGTAGTTTGTTCAGGTGAGACGGGTGTTAACCAGTCAGATGATTACGAAACAAATTATAAGATAGCCCGAAAAGCTGATAAAGAGAAATTTTTCTATTCCAAACTTATATTCCGTAATGGGTTGTTTGTGGGATATATGCTGGTGGGTGAACCGGCAAAAGTCTTCAATAAACTGCAGCCGCTGATAAATACGAGTATAGGCATTGAAGACATTAATAATATTCTGTATAAATAATTTCTCATGGATTGATTATTGTTTAGGGATATATGCAGTGTGTAACACTTATGTTAAGCAAGATAGACGAAAAATTAAATTGAGATTGGGAGAAATAATCAGATGAAATATGAGATTTCATGTGGCGCAGTGGTATTTACTCGCAGAGACGGAGACATCCTGTGTAATTATACGCAAGGATTTGAGTATACATTGAACGTACAGATAAGATAATTGAGAGTTTATAAAAATAAATTTTGAATGACAGCAATTTAAAGGAGAGGTTATGATGCCGTTTAATATTGTTTATAATGATATAACAAAAATGAAAGTTGATGCTATTGTCAACGCTGCCAACGTCAATCTGCAAATGGGCGGCGGAGTTTGCGGAGCGATATTCAGAGCAGCAGGAGCAGCACAGCTACAGGCTGCCTGTGATAAGCTTGCTCCGATTAAAACAGGTGAGGCTGTTATAACGCCGGGATTTGCACTGCCTGTCAAATTTATCATTCACGCGGTGGGGCCCGTTTATCAGCGTCAGAATGCCGAACAATGTCAGAAACTCCTGCGTTCGGCATATATAGAGTCGCTTAGGCTTGCAGTTGCAAATAAATGTGAAAGCATTGCGTTTCCGTTGATTTCAAGCGGGATTTATGGATATCCCAAAGATGAGGCACTTCAAGTGGCTGTTTCCGCAATCCGGGATTTCCTTTATGATTATGATATTAATGTAACGCTTGTAATATTTGATAAATCAGCATATATTGTAAGCCGTGACCTGATCGGTCCGGTTGAACGTTACATAGATGAGCATTATATGAATTCACTTGCCACTTCTGAAGATAAAATTCACGGAGCTGACGAACCATTCTCACAAGCGCTTACACGCCTGATTGATGCTAAGGGAATGACGGATGTTGAAGTATATAGACGTGCCAATATTGACAGAAAGCTATTTTTTAAAATCAGGAACAGCAAAGACTATATGCCAAATAAACGTACAGCCATTGCGCTTGCGGTGGCATTGAAACTGTCGCTCAATGAAATGCAAGATTTACTGAAACGTGCGGGCTACACTCTCTCCCATGCTGATAAATTCGATGTCATCATGGAGTATTTTATAGCAAACGGTAAATACGATATATTCGAGATTAATGAAGTGTTGTTCAAATACGATCAGCCGCTTTTGGAAGGCTATGTATGAACCACAGGGATGGCTTTGACAGTTGAATTTGCTTTTTAGTGTTTTGAGAAAAATAAGCTTGGAATTGTCAGAGAATAATGGAATGTTCAAAAGCAGGCGGAGTGGCTGGCGGAAATAAACAGAGTAATTATCCTGAAATCATTAACCACAAGAAACGTCCTGCGGGCACAGGCAATAATAACAGCGTTCAGGCTTTGCTCCTGGGCGCTTTTGTTGTCTGGTAAAATCTATGTTTTTGTGTTATGATGTTATCTGTTATATTTTGCTCTTCTAACAGAATGAAGTTCTAACATGAAGAAATTTAACGTAATAAATATTTTAGTGAAGCGGCTGGGATCCTACCGCACAACAGGCCAAATATATTACGGGGAGGAATAAGGGATGTTCAATTATGTTTGGCCCATTGCTTTGGTCGTGCTATCAAATGTGTTTTATCAAATTTGTGCAAAATCTGTACCGGATGGAATGAATCCGCTGGCTTCTTTAACCATTACCTATCTCATCGGTGCAGTTGCATCCATGATACTATACTATGCATTGAATAAAGATGCAAATATCATACTTGAATACAAGAAGATTAACTGGGCACCGTTTATTTTAGGAATTGCAATTGTAGGCTTGGAAGTAGGCTATATCTATGCTTATAAAGCAGGATGGCTCGTAAGTACTGCGCAGATTGTACAGGCGTCTGTATTAGCTGTCATTCTGATTTTTGTCGGATATTTGTTTTATCATGAGGAAATTACATGGAATAAGGTTGCGGGAATCATAGTCTGCTTAGCAGGACTTGGAATTATCAACCTTAAGTGAGTCTATTTAGCACTCTGCGTTGCGTAGAGTGTGTGATTTTTTTTTCTCAATGTTTTACATTTCGTCGGTGTGATTTTATGTAGATTCATTGTATTCTGTTCCTGAAGAAAGGAGATACAAATACATAGTGACCTTTATATTATAGGTAGTTGCAAACCGTCCCTGCGGTTTTTGGTTTTAAGAAGCAATTCAAGCCGTAAAAAATACATTTCGCGCAAAGAATTGTTTTTTTTATTTTATTTTTGATATGATTTTAAACCATAGAGAAACCACATTATTATACACGATTATACACGGAGGGTACTATAACTTATTAAACCGCTGCAAAGTAGAGACAAAAGAATGTCTACTTGTAAGAAAACCGCATTATCTCTGTTGCTGAAGTGAAAACAGGAAGGCTGACGATGTTTCTGGAGCGTAGGAACATAATTTAATGAGATGAGGAGGGCAATAAAATATGAAAAAACGATTTATAAGCTTGTTTCTGACAATGTGTATTGTATTTAATCTTATTTCCACTATAGTAATAGCAGCTGACAACACACTTTATGCATTGCCCAGCAAAACTGATTTTGTTATGGATGAAAAACCTATATCCGTAACACAAGCATACAACGTTAATGGAAATAACTATTTGCAGCTACGTGCAATCGCAGAATTGCTGAATGGTACCGCTGCATAGTTTAATATTTACTGGGATGGTACGTATGCGGTTATCGAAACAGGAAAGCCATACACCGGCAAAGCTACACCAACTACTTTACGTACCACGACTAATGTTAGGAAAAGCAGTACAATCTTTAAACTGGAAGGCAAATTTAAAAAATTTGTAAATGCCTATCTAATAGACGGTGATACCAACTACTTGCAGCTTCGTGAGTTTGCCAGCGAGATGAAAGGTACGGCCTCACAATTTAATGTGTATTGGGATGCTCAGGCAAACCAGGCAGTCATCGTACCGGGGGCAGAATACACAGGGCAGGCACCAGCGGATCCTGCACCGGCGCCAAAACCAAGTATATTTTACACTGACCCAAATGTTACCGGTATTAATAACGGTTACCAAATGTTTGATGCAGAAGGGAACATATCTACCAAATACTTATCAGATCACGAACTGGTTATTACTCAGAACATTGAAACAATAGAGGATTACACGTTTTACGGTATTCATATAAGAAAATTTACTGTAGATGAGAATAAACCTAATTTTACTTCGGTTGACGGGGTACTGTTTAATAAAGACAAGACTAAACTAATTGCTTATCCAATAAACAAGACGGATAAGACATATACAATTCCTGACAGTGTAACTGAAATAGTTTCCGGTGCTTTTGCATTCAGTGTTAATTTAGAAGAAGTTAAATTTGGATCAAAGCTTAGGGTAATTGGTAGAGATGCTTTCCGGGGATGTCATTTTACAGAAGTTGAAATACCAGAAAATGTAAATTATATTTACGGTTGCGCATTTGACAGTACAAAAGAGTTAAAAAAAATAACAATTCCACCTAGTGTTTACTGGATAGCAAATGATATTCTTAGCGGCTCAAATCCGGATATTGTTATTTACGGTGAAAATGGGTCCCAAGCGGAATCATTAGCATCGCAATATGGCTACAAGTTTGTAGGTACAGATCCAGCGGACCCATTAGGGCTTACAACCATCAAATTAGGGCAAACCGAGCTTGAAGCTGGAATTGGTAAGGATTGTTTAGTACATTGTAAAGCACCTAATGGTATATGGGGAATATATGGTAGTTATGATTATAAAAAATTCCTTGCAGTGTATTATGAAAATAGTAAAGCCAGATTCATATATACTACCGATTTATCTACTTATATAGGGGATGGAGTAGTTTACACAGATAAAAATGACAATAACAGACAGTATGCAGCTTCAATTGGTACACTTCCTAGTTTTGATGATAAGAGCAACGAAGACCTCATTTTTTATTTAACAAATGCCTTCAGAGCTGTGCATGGCCTGTCTCCGTTCCGATGGAATGAGAAACTCGAAGCTGCCGCACGCTCTCACAGTAAAGATATGGAGATAAGAAACTTCTTCAGTCATACTAACCCGGACGGTTTAGAACCGCAGGACAGAGTAACTGCCGCAGGATATAAATGGAGCGCATGCGGAGAGAACATCTACATGTCCAGTTCCGGTGTTAATGCCATCCTTGCTGTGGATGCATGGATTAATTCATTAGGGCATCGTCAGAATTTGCTGACTACAGCTTGCGACCAAATCGGTATAGGCGTGTCAGGTGCTTACGCTACGCAAAACTTTGGAAAGCAATAAATTGTACATAGGTTGGTACAGTTCAACTGTTAATAGTGCAGGATATTTCTAAAAAGCAATATGTCTTGACGTGGAGGTTATCTTTCACGTCTTTTCTTTTATGGAATATAAATGGATTTGCCAATTTTACATAGGGTGCAATGATAAAAGATTTATTTATACAGTTTTTTGTTTATAATAAATATCTTTTTTTCAATCCTGAATTTAAGTTTAAAATACTTTATGTTTTAACGTTATCTTCTGCTAATAGAAACCTTCCTTAATATAATGTATTTCTATTAAATAATATTTATTATTTCCATTTTGCAAAATAAATAGTTCTATGGAGAGTATTTGTGGCTTTATAAATGGTAAGGCGAATTTATGTATTGTTTTAAGGATTTAGAAGCATTGTTTAATCACTTTAAAGAATTCATAATTTATCTTTAAACATATTAATTTATATATATCAAATTAATGATTAAATATAATAAAAATTACGATTAATAGCATTTTTGCTGCATTTCTTTTATATAAAAAACCTTTAATTTAATAGATTTAATATAAACTTATATAATTTAATTATGCCCAAATACATCTAAAAAATAAAAATATTGGAAAAAGAAGTCCAATTTCGCAAAAAAAACATCCAATTTTGGAATTTGCGTGTTTTTGCCAATTTTTGATGCTAAAATAGTAAAAGTAAAAGCAACATATAGGTTAATTATTCCTTTTGCCTTGATTTAAACAACAGGGTGAGATAAGCCATTATTAAGGTATATCGCCGCAAAAGGCATATTTTGCCAATAAAATTCCGAAAGCCTTTAAATGAAAAGGTGATTGGGATGTTTTACTACATGCATATTAACCTGGCTAAAACACGTTTTTTAATGAAGCATGGGAATATGGCAAAATTCCGTATGTTATTGCAAAAGAAATTAAAAGAAATATCGGTATAAAAGCTTCGTCATTATTGGGGAAACCAGTGGTTTAGCCCGTGTTCCTACAGATGGTGACAGCTTTGTTCAGAAGGTGGAAAAGTTCTTCCGATACTTTCTAGAGGTAGCCTGAAATGGCACTTTGATTGGGCAGCAGATGTATCTCTGCCCAAAAATAGTTATGTTACTGCATCAGGAAGGCTTTTCCATTTTTATAATTATGAGATGTATTATGAAAATGAGATTAGAAATTAACAGGATTTTTGTTTAGCTAATGTTCCTTATGTTTATAGAAAAATGAATGGTAGTTAATGAAATTCAATTTTTGGGGGAGTACGAAAAATGAGGAAAAAGATCAACAGAGTTCTTTCAATACTGCTGATTCTTTCTATGTTTCTGAGTATTATGAAACCGTTTACTTTAGGTGTCAGGGCAGAACAAGATGAAGCCAATGTAACCCGGACTGAACATGTAAACAGCAATGAAGCCCAGACAACACATGATGAAGCAAATAAAGCTCAGACTGTGCAAAATGGGGTTAATGTACCTCAGATGGCGCAAGAAGGAGTTAACAGAACACAGGGAACGCAAAATGCAGCTAATAATACTCAGACAGAACAAGATGGAGTAAACGAAACCCAGGCGGGACAAGAAACGAATTACCAGACAGAAATAACGCAAAATGCACTCTATTCAACCCAAACAACACAAGATGTAATCTATGAACCAATGGCAACTGAGTACGGAATCTTTAACCAGTTTAATTATAATAATGATCAATATTATCTGGATTATGCGAAAAACCAACCATATTATAATACTATAGGAAGCTTTAATAAAGTTATAGGAAGCCATCCGAAATTGGAGCCAAAGACAAAATATGAATACAATTTAGTTGGAGTGCTCGAAAGATACTCATGGGATTTTTGTTATAAAAACTATGATTATTCAAATTTATCCACTTATGGATACCTGGTCGAGGCCGGACAGCTTCAATATAATTTTGCTTTAACGATGCGAATTAATAAACACTCACATGGATCTTTATGGTGGAAAGAGTCAGGTATGGTTTATCCATATGTAGTACTTTATGGTACTTATACCGGAACTTATGATATAAGAGACGGTTACGACCTTAGAAATGAAGGAACTTCGACAATACGTTGGGGAGACGAGGGTGGTCGTGTCTATAATAAAATAACATCACCGGCAGATTTCGGTATTGGATATAAAACTAAAAGAACTATGGACTGCGGTTGTGATGGTACCTATATAAGTGATCTTGTTTTAACATTTGCAGATACAAACAGCGTGCAATTTAAAAAAGCTTATACATGTGACGTTAACGGCAATGCCAAAAGTAATAACAAATCGGGAGAAGACGTTTATCTGAAGGTAGAGTTTAATGAGCCTATACGGTTTTCTGATAATCAGGCCAATCACGGAGATATGCAAGTAAAGGTAATGACTGATCAGAATGATATTCTGACTGCACACCTGATAAAACTTAAGGATAATTACCTAATTTTTAAGATAGATAATACGAATACAACCAAGGCTCTCACTTTAACAACTGTAGATTTCAGCAGTTTTGTTAAAAATGATGATGATAAATGGCCTTTAAAGGAAATATTTGGTACTAAATGGGCCGGTCAGTCAGTCGACGCAGGTAAATACGGTGCAAATGCTGAGGGCTTTACAGTTTCTAAAACCCTTATCACCGACCTTGCCGGAAATCCTTTGAGTACTGCCGGATCTGCAAATTATTCCATTGGTATTCAGGACTCCTACTTAGATGGTGAAGCTCCTAAAGTTAGGGAAATTGTCAATGTAGGAAAAATGTATAACGATGATATAAATGCTGAAATGGGAGGAACCGATAATCCCAGTGTCAATAATGCAGGTGTGGGAGATGAAATCACCTTTACAGCAAAATTCAATGAAAAGATACTTGTTGATGGTAAGATTTACGAAAACCCCACCGCTTTCAATGGGCTGAAGGCAAAACTCAACATAAAGAGGAATGGCAGCGATGAATATGTATGGCTAACCTCAAAATCAATTTCGATGGAAAACAGCAGCGAGGTTAACTATAAAAACGGTCCTTCAAAGGGAGCATATACAACCGTTACTTTTGAAACATTCATAGTAGAGAATGGCATGACCTGTGATGATCCTGACAGGACCATAGCCATTACTGACATTATACCCGTCAATGAATCTACAATAATAACTGATCTTTGTGATAATGTTTATATCAATGAGGGTACAAAAAATGTCAACAGGGATATAAAATATCTTGATTCAATTGCACCTGCTGTCAAAGCAAAATCCGGAACAGAGGCGCACTATACACCCACTGTAGTGAATCAGGAGGGTGAGCTTATTAAATTATTCTATTTCACCATAGAAATAACTGATAACGAAACCGGAACAAACAGTATCAAAGGCAGCTTTAAATGGACTAATGGCCTTAATACAACGCCTTATGCATTTAAATATGTTGTGACGTCGGATACGGATGTCAGTGATTTAAGCAGCATTCCCTGGGCTGAAGGTGTAACAAATCAAAGCTATTCATTTGATCAGGTTGCGGCAGGCAATCATGTTTATATACAGCTTTTGGATAATGTGCCCTATAATCTGAAAGATACTACTCTTATCGTTACAGGCAAGGATTACGCAGGTAATAAAAATACTCAATATTTCAACCTTAACTATACTGCTGACTGTGTTGCACCTTCAGCGGAACTTAACTCCACTGTAAAGAATTTTAACCAGGCTACAAATACTGGAGTCATGACGGCAAAGGTTAAGGTGAGCGATGATAACAGCGGCCTTATGAGGGTTTACTATGCATGGGTAAAGGACGGTAGCGGTGCGCCTGCAAAGGACAGTGATGTATGGATACCGACTGGTTCTTTTGATTCAAGCAATAATAAAGAAGTCATTGTTGATACTCCTACCGAAGAAGTCCCAAGAGAAGCACCCTTTGTGGGAGAACTTTATATTAAAGCTGTGGATATCTTTGGTTGCACGTCTATTATAAAAATTGGTAAATTAACCTATAATCTTTCGGAACCACGTATAAACCTTGAATATACAGATAAACCACAAGAAAAGGCTTCTATTAAGCTGGAAGAGCTTGATTCTGATAGCGCTGCTATTGTTATGATAAAAAAGCCAGGTACGGAAGATTACTATTATGTATGTGTCAGGGATGCGTCCACCATGGGATTGAGCAGTGATTTATTCAGCAGTAATTACTATGCGCCGGCGAAAGGACATAATACAACATTTGACAACAATTTATATGCCTGGGCGCTCTATAAGGTTACAAAAGGAGAATATGGATACGATTTTGAATATCAGGACAATAATAATGCATCTGATCCAAATTTATTATACATAACGCAGGGACACTACTATGGCGATGTGGAAATAACTATTTTAACAGGCAGAACTGATGTATTGGTAAAAAATATAGAAGCTCCTAATGATATAGAAGGAGCATATGAAAATGAATACGGTACTTATGCTTTTAAATATAAAAGCGTGAAAAAAGGAGTAGAACTTTACAGCGATACTCATAGATGGATTATTTCTGCTGGTACCGAAGCTTATCCGGTTTACGAGCAACATATCACCCTTAAAGCGGCTTATAGCTACGCATTAAATATCCATACAGCCAGCATGGAACTTGCATCGTCCCATAATACAAGCCATTATGTTAGAAGTTCAGATACAATTGGGACACCTACAGAAGGTCTTTATTTTAACCCAGATGACAAATCAACTTACAATTTGTCCACACTGGAAGGCGTTACTTTTAAGATAAATATAGAAAATCGGCTGATGCCTGAATGGGGTGCGGCTGATATTGATTTTTCTAAATCATGCCTTAACGTTATAAGAACAGAAGATGAAAACGGGAATGATACCGGCGGAGAGGTTGTTTTGAGCATTAAACTTGATGAACAGCAGAAAACGGAACAGCTTATTACCCTTCCTGCCTACAATTATCCCTCAGGAACATATATGTTAGAGCTTAAAATTGTATCTTTAGCTGTGGGGCAGGTGCTTACATTTAGAAAGTACGATATAGGTACCCGCATTTATGTGGATGCTACCAAGGCTTCGGAGAAGTTCGGCTTTGCAGGGTATGAACAAGTATTTTCCAATCCTGATTATGGGATAAAAGAGACTAATGAATATTATTGCGGCCCGATATCTGGTGTGAGCGATGCATCGGATTATACTTCAAACGAAACCGATGTTATCTATATTCCTGTCAACAGTGAGTTATGTACAGAGCTTAGCCAACGTCTTTACTTTACGGTAGATGATGTACCCGATAACAAATTCGGGGTGAGAGCCATTAAAGCATGGAATGTGACAGATGGTGTGGATGCTAATGAGTCTAAACAACGTGCGGTATGGTATAACGCAAATGCAAAGGATCGCTTAGATACCACCATCAGTATTAGCTATTATTATGCAAGGTATGTGGATTCTCCTTCCGATGTACTAAATGCATATGGCACTATATATGGTTTTGGGTACCTTCCGCTTATAAAAAACACTGAAAATGTAATTGCATATCAGGTAATAAATGCTAACGGTGAGGTTTCCGCAATTAAATATGTGCATATATATCCCATTGAAACAAAAGTAAGCGGTACTGTCTCCATAACCGATACAAATGGTAGCTTTGTAAAGGAAGGCAAGCTGACATTCACGCCTGACCCAAATCAGTCAATGAAAGACGTCAAGGTTTATGTATACGACTATAATTACGACAATGAAACAGGTAAAACAGTAGATATAACCGATAACTACGACCTGTATAACAATTCTTATTATTATACTCTTACACAATCGGGAAAACATCTCTATTATGTATATACTTTGGACACAAAAATATATCCTTCGGGTAAGAGTGGTAATTATACGCTGATGGGTTCTAACTTCTGGTATTATACGGATTCCGGCGCGCCTGCCCTTGTTACCTCCTATAATGAAAATATCGGCGACGGAAAATATAAAACTACCTTTGTATTTAATGAAGAGTCCTTACGAGTATTTGATGGAAATTCATTACAAGGCCCGACGGTGACCCTGAAACTGAATTTTGACAGTGATTACATGAAGGCATTGGGAATGGAGGACAGTTCAGAAAGTACGTACTTTACTTTGAATATTCCCGTTCCGATTAAGGGAGATACGGTAACGACGGTATATGAGGCGAATGAGTCAAATCTCTACGGTATATATAAGGTAGATGTGATGGTAGACTGGAACAAAGACCCATATCAGTTTTCAGTTATAGTTTATGGTGTTGCAAAATATGACAGTACATTGCAGGAAGGACAAGATGTTACTCATACCATATATGCTACCTTAACAGATCAGCACGGATATGAGTCAGCTACTGCAGGAGTAAGTATCAGCGCAAAAAATATCAAGCCCCAATATGTGGACGGTTACTACGGCGAATATTACCTGGACGATGGGGGGCCCAGAAATGGCTTTGTTGCATATTTCAATACACCTGTAATGGTTAAAAAATCCCTTGGAACCAATAACCCGTCACCTTACAGTGAAACAAAAGGAGGCGAGCTGCCTGTCTTTGGAGACGGCATATATACGATAATATTCTATGATATATTCGGAACTCCATGGATACAGGAAATAACGCTGGAAAATGTATTCAAGGAATACAGCCTGCGGGTTTTGGTTTCTGAAACATCGGATACGAAAGAACCGGTAAATGTTACCATTGTGGCTGAACATCCTGAAGAAATTAGTTTCATGATCTGGAACCTCAATAAGGAAATTCCAATCACAGATAAAGTTAAAGAAATAACCATCACGGTTGACGAAAATACAAATTTTGCCATTAATTTCTTTAATAATGACAATATTAATCCTGTTAAAGATAATTATTTAAGCATTAACAATATACTTGCCGGTTATCCAACGGCAACACTTTACTGGTATTATACGGAATTTATGTCCAATACGTTGCCTGAAGGTGTGACGCAAACTTCAGGATCGGTTTTGGTTTGGTATAAGGCGAATCGGGAGGTTATGCCTATTGACGGTACCGGTGAATCCTATACCTTCTATCCTGGCACTACGACTACATCTTATACTTTCAAATTCCAGGATTCTGCCGGAAATCAGGGAAGCATAACGGCAACCTTACCAATAGCAACGGTGGAACCGCCGCAGCCTACTCCTGATACTACTGCACCGAAATATGGACTTTCTGTCTATGGCAAAATCGGCGGTATATATCAACAAGTAAGTTATTATAGCAGTACATCACCAATATCCATGCTGGAAACAGCAATTCAGGAGGCGGGATATGTTCAGGGCTACTACTTTGATATAGACGTTATCGAGGATTCTCCCTATAAAATCATCCTTCTTCCGGATAAGGATGCTGATATATCATCTGTAACATATTCGGGAAGTGTCTCCGAAGCCATCGATGGCGTTGACTTATCAGGAAGGACGCTCACAGTGTCAGGAGCTGCCGAATTTACGGTGGTAATTGTGGACAAGAGCGATAACAAGACCGCATTCTCAATGAAACTGGGGAAATATTTGGACAATACTAAGCCGACAGCGGAATTTAAACAGGAATATAAGAGTCTATATAGTTTGTATCAATATATATCATTGTCTGATAAGAGTGATACGGGAGACGATACAGGAATTGTGGAATTGGTGTCACCTACAGGGCTTTCCAAAGTGACCGATAGTGCTTCTCCTTACTATGGGCAGTACTATTACCTGTTCACTGATAATCAAACCTTGATTATCACATACAAAGACATGGCAGGTAACAGGAATAGTTCCGCCATAACGGTGGATAATCTTGATATGTCTCCTGCTGAAGCTACGGTTGTATGGTCTCCGCCATACTATGACGGCATAGAAGAAGCAGACCCGTCACTTTCGCCCATTACTCCAACAAATAATAATGTTACAGCAACGGTGAGCTACAGTAAGCCCATTGCCAGTGTAACAGCCTATATTTACATTTACAGCAACGATAAATATCAATGGGTGAAGGTTATTGATGACAGATATAATAATCTTTTTGAATTGAAGACTTCATCAGATACTGTTGTTGTTACTTTTAAGAAAGGAAATTTAGATATTCTATTAGAAGCAATGGCGGTTAATGGTAAAAAGACAAAAACCACTTTATATCTGGGCGATATCATTGATAAGTCAGCACCGACAGTATATGATGAAGTGAATTATAAATATAATACAGGGTTTGAGAATGGTATGCCTTATGCTGCCGTTATCACCCTTACTCCTGACGAAGATGTTTATTGCTTCGAAAGCGCAACGCCTGACATACTGATAAAAGCGGGAAGCTCAATCAGTTTTACAGTATTCAATCCGGGGACTTACACCTATCATTTTACTGACGCTGCCGGAAATGTGACCACAAAAACTGTAAAGGTTGACAAGGATATTGATAGGACTGCGCCTAACATTACGATTAATAAAGAAGACGGCACCGTAACAAGCGGTAAGGTCACTGTGTTGGTTTCCATGGATGAGGATGGAATATTGGCTGTAACAGGTGCCGATAAAATAACTGTTTTCAAAGAAAATGTAACAAAGGATGAACAAAGACAGATTTACATTGATAATAACGGCTCATATGAAGTTACAGCATGGGATAAGGCAGGAAATAAAACCGTCACTGTCTTTACTGTGGGCAACATTGACAGGTCTGCTCCGGCAATTACATTAAGTCCTGCAACTGTCAGCATACGTGAGGGTAGTGATGCTGATGCATTAAAGCTTATTCTTGATCAGGGCTTCCTGGTAAGCGATAACGTCAGCAAAGATACGGTAATAACAAAATACTATGATGCTTCGGGTGTAGATCTTGATAAACCGGGAATTTATACCGTAACTTATACAGCGATGGATGAAGCAGGTAACAAAGCCACTGCAACGCGTTATGTTAGAGTTTATTCCAAAGATGAACTTGATGTACTGATAAACGGTAAAAAGACATACAAGGGTGAGACAATAGCTGTCGGTTCACGAACTATGACCATTTCAGTGAATAATCCGGCGGGACAGGAACCTTATACCATCTATATAAGCAGTGGAATCAAGACCGAGGGACAGATGAAATATACGTCCACCATCATTAAGCCTGATGAGAACGGCAGCTTTACGGTACAGTCCAGAGGCTTCTATACCCTGTACATTGTTACCCAAAGCAGACAAACTTATCTTACTACTATCTATGTTGAGCAATAGGGGGGGAGACAAATGAAAAGGATTCTAAAACGAATTATATCAATGATACTTACTTTAACGATTATTCTGGGACTTTTGCCGGTCAATGAGCTGAACGCGATGGCTGCTTCGGATGGTGTCATTTCCATGTCCAATGCGTATATCACCGTGGATGTATCCGAAAAGAACGGCGGTTTTGCCATAAGAACTGAAAAGGGTGATAAGCTCAATAAATCAGATGATAATAAGGATTTACTATATCATAGTGATGAATACGACACCTCATTCACATCCTTTGAGGTAACCTATGCGGATGGAAGTACGAGGGAGTACTTGTTTGGAGGAAGTTATGGATTTCTCGGGTTGTCAAGCTCTGACGTTAAAGTTACCAGGATAAATGATAGTGAGATACATGCTGTCTGGAGCGTTGACAATCTTACCTTCACACAAAAACTCTCTCTGGTAAACTCCGGTGCAAATGAGCACGGAATGGTGAGCATAGCTTACGATGTGGTTAACAAGGGCAGCAGCCCTGTGAGTGTTAAGGCGCGAATACTTCTTGATACAGCCCTTGGTAATCAGGATTATGGCTGCTATCAGGTGATCGATACCAATAACATGTATCGATCAATTAAAACCGAGACCGTTATTACCGCATCAGATAGTATTCCTCAGAATTTCTTTGCCTTTGACGATCCCTACAACCCAACCATTACTGCTTATACGGTGAGTTTGCAGGGACAAACCCCCTATCAGGTTGCTTTTGGTCATTGGAATAATTTGGCATCAACTTTGTTTAATTTTGCACCCAATAATTTGATGGATTTCACCGATAAAACTAATAAATACCTGACTGCTGACAGTGCCTATGCCCTTTACTATGACCTGGGCAGCATTTCGGCTTCGGGTGGAACCGGCTCTTTACTTACCTATTATGGTGTATATTCACATGAAAATGCATCTGAGAAAAGCACCATGACGGTGGATATTACTGCGCCCACATCCCTTTCACTGAATAGTGAAAAAAAAGACTATATTCCCCTGGTGAGCGTAGGGCAAGCGGACTTTTCCGTTAATACGGTTATTAATAACCTCATGGAAGGTGGCAATAAATATGATGTTGTAACCCTTGCCATTTATACCGCTGAAGGGATTATGCCTCTGGATAAAAACGGTGACCCTATACCTAATATAGATTATGACACCATAGACCCCTATACCAGAAACTATGTAGACATAGTACCGGGACAAACCATTACAGACTTGATATATTTTGCTGCAAAACCGCCAACAGAGACTCAGTTCAGGAAGATTAAATTCCAGGTATTTGACACTTCTTCAGGTGCCACACTTACCGAGGACAAGCTTTTGGGTGAAAAAGTCTTTTATATCCTGTGTCCCGGCACTGACGGCAACTTGCCTCAATATACCTTTACTTCTATGACACCGGACATCATTTACTATACCGGTACACGACATATTTATGTAACGGGCAATAACATTGGAAATATTTATACGTGCATCCAAAGCGGTTTATGTGTGGTTAGGGCTTATGATAAAGAAACCAAAAAGATATCAGTGACAATTCCCAAGGAAAATGTTTTGCAGCCCGATAAGGATAAACTGGATATTATTCTTACTCAAGAAATGATGCTTGGATCATGGATCCTGCAATTTGAATTTTCAGATGCAGCAGTTCAGCAAAAAATTGTGACGGAAGACCAACAGAAGCTGACTGCAGACATACTTACATTTATAGTAAGCGACGATGAGCAATACAAAAATGACTCCTATGGCGTGGTTGCCATCGTTCAGACCAAAGGAAAAGAAAACCTTCCTGCTTATCGCATAAAAACCTTTCCCGGGGAATCAGTTTTCCGTGAATATAAGAAAGGAAAGTTACAGGATGACGGTTCCTATAAAAAGGAATATGAGGAAATTCTCACTGAGTTGCGCGGTGAATTTGAAATTGTGGAAAATGCATATGATAATGAGTTGCGTGAATATGTGCCTACTAAAATTAAAGCAACCTCTGTCAAAGGGTCTGACGGTAAAGTTACCAATTGCATTACCATCAACAATTGCATAGATTTTGAGGATGGTGTACTTACTGTTTTCTATACTAACACAGTAGACGGCGGATACGGACCTGTACATGTCCATTTTGACGGTTCACTCTATACGTCTAACTCCCGGACATCCATCTGGAAGGGAGAAGCAGCTTTTACAAAAATTGAACAGGGTGTAGAGTATGGCCTTATTCGATATGATGAGAACGGAGAGAGAGATGAAAAAAGTGTGGGAGAGCCCATCCTGCTTGTATGGCCCAGTGTCTATGGAATGGCTCAGTCTATTGCAGGAATGGCTTTTCAACTTGCTTATGGTCAGTTGGGTGTTATGATGGAGGAAGAAAACGGGGTAGAAAAGGAATTGGGAAGGGTTATTTCCTTCTCAGCCAAGCTTGACTTAGGTTTCCTTATACCCAGCGGAAAAAGCAAGGAAAAGGAAGATAACTATTGGACAAGGCTTCAGGGATTTTGGAGATGGTATAAATACGGTGAAAGAGGCGAGTATGCCGACTGGTTATATGAAAACTACGATAAAGGTCTTGTGGAATTCGCTACGGAAACTAATAATGAAAATAAGGGTGCTGCCTCCGTTATGGTAAAAGACATCCTGTATGGTTGTGGTGCCGGTTTCATCGGAGTGAATTTTAAAGTAAACGTTGCCATTCCCAATTATGTAGAAGGGCTGCCTCGTATTGAAGGTACTCTTGAAATTAACACAATTAACAACTGGAAAGCTGCTTTAGAAGGTAAAGTAGAATTTTCAAGCATTACCTTTGAGGCTGCGTTGACTATTAAGGGGTATGGAAAAGCTTTTATTCCTGATAAATTTTACTTATTTGTCACAGGCTTTGAGCCGGGTTTCAATATAGATACTTTTGGTGTGATATGGATAACCGGTGGAGGCGGAGGTTTTGATAATCTGTATGACACTATCTTCCTTTCAGATGGCCTTCCGCCCTTAAAGCTATTAATTTCGGTAACCTTTGATTTGCTTAAAGTGTTATCGGCAAGAGCTGACCTTGAATTAAGCCTCAGAGGAGTTAAGCTCTCTGCTCAGGATATAAAGATATAGGTTACTAAGACAGTGGCAGTGAAAAAGGCTGACATTCAGTTTGACTGGTATCCCGATTTCGCATTGCAGGGATATTTAAGCCTGGATATTTTGGGCATCGTGAAGGGTTCCGGGTATATTGTGGTAGATGAAGCAAATGACTGGTTCGTTGAAGCTTTTGCCCGTGCAGGTGTTGCTACACCAGAATCCATACCGATAGTCGGTGGTATGAACCTTATGGATGTAGATTTGGGTATAAACAGTTATAAAATATGGGGCAGGGTAGAAACCTTCTTAACTTCTGTCGGTATTACTTACTACTGGGGCAAAGATTTTAATTTCGGTACGGGTGATTATGTTAAGCCGACTTATCCTGAACTTTTGGGATTAGAGGATGTTCCGGTTTATTATGATGAAGAAAATGACCAGACCCTATATATGAGAGTTGGTACCAATTTCACTGTCGCAGCCCAATCGGAGGTAACCGACAATCTTGCAGAAACCCCAAGGCTCATGAGTGGCTCCGTAGTTTATTCCGACGGACAAAGGTTGAACCATAAGTTTAATTTAGGTATACGTTCCGGAAATGATGCCATCGTTTTAATAACTTTCAAAGCAACTAGCCGTGATGACGCAAAGCGTATAGCAGAAACCATTATTAACAGTAGCATCAGAGATGCATCGAACAATAAGTATAAACTCGTGTTATACAACGGTGATAACCTTGATACGGCAAATGCAAATGTGACATATGATCCTGCGACAGGGAAAGGAGCTTTTTCCTTTACTATGACAAGCGATGACTCATTTAATAAGGACTGGTTATTTACTACACCTGTTGCATCTGACATCATCCTGTATAATGTTGCAGAGGTGCCTGAAATTTCCTCTGTCGATGGAAATGTGAATGGTAATACACTTAACCTTGAATGGAAAGGTAGCCTGATGGACGAAATCGATAAGGTGACATTCTATCTTGTATCAGATAAGGATAATGTGGATGACAGCGGATATGCTTTGGGTACAATTACGGACGGTACTGACATCAACAGCGGAAAGGCATCCTATACCATTCCGTCAGATATACCAAGTGGAGAATATTATATCCGGGCTGTGTACAGTCAGGATGATGTCTTGAATGACATGGTGAGCAGCGTTGGCAAAATCACCATTGATAACCCAAATACACCTAAGGAATTTTCCATAACTGAAGTAAAATCTGCGGGTGATCTGAAGTTTGACATCAGTATAGATAATCCATCTGCAGATGCTTATATAGTAAATATTTACCAATATGACAATGAGAGCAAGAGCTGGATTTATTCCGATATTAATGGAGTGATTGTGGAAAAGGAAAATATGACCAATAATACTTTAAGGGTAGGTGGCAGCTATACATTTACTGATGATAACAATACAACAGCTGTCAAAGGCCTTACAGCAGGTGTTGATTACAGGATTGGAGTTATAGCTTGCAATTATATAGACAGCAACAACGACGAAGAAGATGATACTCTGGTTGCAGGTGAAGAGCGTTTTTACGCAACTACAGGCACTGTGACCGATATTGGCAGTGCTTCCAATGTACAACTGCATCAACCGAAACCGCCTGTATTAAGCGTCACTGCTGACAAGACAGCTGTACCTGTATTACAGACAGTCGGAAATAAAACCGAGATCATTGATACATTTGCATCTTCAGACATTACTTTTACGGTGTCCGCTGATCAGGAAATAAAAGGAACATGGACCCTTGATGGGGATGACGGCATCACAGGAACCATCAATGGTAAAACTGATGAGATAAAGCTTACAAACCTTACCGAAGGTGACCACACCTTGATTATTAAGGGAACAGGTGAATATGGGGATGGCTTCAGGCATACCTATTCCTTCACTGTAGACACACTAGCCCCAAGGCTGCTTTTGAACTCACCTGTTAATGGCAGCTTTTTCAACGAGGATGGCACACTTACCATAACGGGTATTACAGATCCTGATGCACGCTTCAGTGTATACAGTGACGGTGTGGGGCTTGTGTGAACAGGCCACTTAAGAGCGGAGAGATTAACAGTGATGGTGCATTCTCTTTTACTGTTGCTCTTCCCAATGCACATAGTGCTTCAAGGCATAAGATTACTATAAAAGTATCAGATGAGGTTGGCAACTCAACGACTACTGAAGAAGCGGAAGTTGTTCATGGAGGATTATCCAATATTGACCGTCTGGAAATCTATGCTGACGGAAAAAAATGGGACAATAACAATATTGTATCCAATCCGTTAAGTACAAGAACCTACCGTCTGTCACTGGCTGTCAGGACAAAGAATGGAATTAGCTTTTTCCTGACAGATAACAAGTTTGTATCTTGGAACTGTGCTACTGTGGAAGGAAAGGCTTCTGTGGACAGCGATGGCAACCTTACTGTCGGAGCCAATAGTATTGGTTTTGTGGTCGGTTCCCTGCGTGTAACGGACACTGCATCACTTACCTCCAGTATGACTTTCGGTGCTGAGCGTTTCAGTTCCAGCATAAGTCATTACTCGGTAGTAACAAGTGCTACCCAAGGAGGAGATGTTACCGGTGGTGGTATATATACTCCTGGTGAAACTGTAATACTAACTGCCATTCCGAATTCCGGCTATAAGTTTACCGGTTGGAGTTTGGAAGGTGTGAGTGTCAGCGATACCTCGGAAACTACTATATCCTTTATAATGCCTGAAAGAAACGTTGTTGCTACTGCAAACTTCAAGGAAAATTTGCCTGATGATGTTGGAGAAGAAATACCTGCCCAATATTCGGTTTTAACATATGCAGGTAAAGGAGGAAGTGTTACAGGCGATGGACTATATGATCCCGGTGAAACAGTAACTTTAACTGCAGTTCCTGATTCGGGATATTATTTCAGCGGTTGGACGATTATGGGTGTAAGTGTATGGGACATTACCGCTTCTACAATTACCTTTAAGATGCCGAAAGGAAATGTAATTGTTACAGCGAATTTCAAAGAAAAAATACCTGATGAACCTGGAGTAGAAGAACCTGTTAAATATTCGGTTATAACCAGTGCTACCCAGGGAGGAAGCATTATTGGCAGTGGAATGTATGTCCCCGGTGATACGGTTATATTAACTGCTGTTCCGGATTCCGGTTATAAATTTACCGGCTGGATTTTAGAAGGTGTGAGTGTCAGTGATATTTCGGCATCTACCATATCCTTTATAATGCCGGAAGGAGATGTTACTGTCATTGCGAATTTTACTTATACGGAAACCAAAGAACCAGTTGATACAGTGATTGCAACTGCAGGTCAGAAGGTTACTTATGTAATTCCTTCAACAGTTAATGAAAATTGCTATGTTCCGTATTATTTGGAAGATGGTAAGAAGTTATATGTTCCAATGAGCTTAAATGAGAACGGTGTACTGACATTTATAGCTCCGGCCGACGGAGAATACTTCTTGGAAGAACGAGAGGTTTCCTTTAATGACATTGAAGGCCATTGGGCAAGGGATTACATCACATCAGCAGCAGCACGTGATCTCTTTGCCGGTATCGGAGATGGTAAATTCGGTCCTAACAATGAAATGACAAGAGCTATGTTTGTAACTGTGCTGTGGCGGTTGGCCGGAAAGCCCGAAGGAGGAACAAGCACATTTAAAGATGCCGATCCCGATTCTTATTATAGCGAAGCTTTATCGTGGGCATCGAACAATGGAATAGTGTATGGTTATGGTAACGGTCTTTTTGGAGTCAATGACAATATTTCAAGAGAGCAGATGTGTACAATTTTCATAAGGTTCCTTAAATACTTGGGCTTTGATATACCGGAAATAACAGATGCATTGCCTTTTGCCGATGGTGGTGCCATCAGTACATGGGCAAAAGAATCAGTAGAACTTTGCCGCAGCTTGGGAATAGTAAGCGGCAGGCCCGGTAACATATTTGACCCGGAGGCAAACGCTACAAGGGCAGAGTGCTGTACAATGTTTATAAAACTGATTAGTATCTACCTTAACAGTAAATAGATAAACAGTAACAGATGACATAAAAAGAGCCACCATGGAATTATCCATGGTGGCTGAAAGGTGTTGTATTATGAAATTTAAACAAAAAAATATATTAATTGCAATTCTTGTTGTTTTGTTATTTTTACCTCAGCCGTTTTTGGTTGAAGCAAATGATAATGCATGGCCGTTATCTGATGCCGTATCATCGGAATACGATGGAAGCGGGGTACGTATAGCCCTTATAGATACAGGTGTTACATGTAAATATATTGATGACACCCATGTTTCGGTCGGGAAAAACTACGTGTTTCCTGATAAATCTACTTATGATTATGTCGGACACGGTACTGCAATAGCAGGCATCATTCTTGGGTCGGAGAAACTTGGGTTAAGAGGTATTGCTTCCGATGCGGAGATTGTTCCGCTGGTCTATTACAGCCGATACCCATCCGGCGTGCCTGTAAACGGCGGGATTGACGCAATTTGTAAGGCTATTTATGATGCTATCGATGTATACGATTGCCAGATTATCAATATCAGTTCAGGTGTGACGTCTGATAATGATAAACTGAGAGAAGCAATAGAATATGCAGAAGAAAAAAATATCCTTGTTGTATCTTCAGTAGGTAACAGCAACTGCAGTTCACCGGAAGATATTTACTATCCGGCGGCTTACGAAACTGTAATTGGTGTGGGTTCTGTAAATGAAGAAAATGAAGTGGCGGGCTTTTCACAGCGAAACAACTCAGTGAAGCTGGTTGCTCCCGGCACTGATATCCCCACGGCACATATCAACAACCGTTCGAAGCCGGTGAAAGTAAGCGGGACTTCCTATTCGGCTGCTTTTGTAACAGGTACTGCAGCACTTCTCCTGGAAGCTAATCCTGAACTTAGTGCTGTTCAGCTTCGGGAGATTTTATTCAATACTGCCAAAGATTTGGAAGCTGAGGGTTATGATACAGAAAGCGGCTGGGGGTTGCTTAATGTATCAGATGCTCTTTCAGAAGCACAAAACTACATACTGTCGACTTCAGAAAATACTAATAAATAGATAATTATATTGTTGTCAACTAGCATAATGGATTGAAATTATTATTTACATAACTTTCAGGAGTAAATGTGTGTTTATATTTTATAGTTTCCTGAAAGTTATTTTTTTTTAATCTTGCCAGTTTATCACGAAGGTTGTATTATAAAAGTAAAATGAACATTATTATGCAGAGTGGCTTTAATGACCACATATATAATTTTACGGAATAGTATTGACTTACATGGGTGGAATTTATGTCAATTAATATTGCTATTTGTGATGATATGGAAGAGGATATTAAACGGTTATCTGAAGCTCTTTATGCCTATGACGCTTGTTTTGATATCAAAACTTATACAGACGGACAAACGCTTATAGATTGTTTTTGCTGAAAACAAACACATCATAGACATTCTTTTTTTGGATATTTATATGCCGGAGATAAACGGTATTAAGGTAGCTGAGAAAATTCGCCGTGAGAAAAAGGATATTAAAATTATATTCATTACATCGAGCACAGAGCATTATTCTCAGGCCTATGATGTTTTTGCTTTTAATTATATATTAAAGCCCCTGGACAAAGAAAAGCTGTACCGAATTCTGGATCAGGCATTAAGCGAGATCAGGAGAGAAGATAATAATAGAATCCTTATCAGCTACAAGTCAAAGGTATACAGCCTGGATTACCGTGATATTCTCTATATAGAAAGCAGGAATAAATTAATTCTTTTTCATAAGACTGACGGTGATATACTGCAGTGCTATGGCAAGCTGGATATGATTGAAAAAGTTCTGCCGCCGGAGTATTTTATTCGTTGTCATAAAAGTTTTATCGTAAATACATCCTGTGTTACCGAAATGGGAAGTAATTATTTTTGTATTAACAAGGTGGTTATCAGTATCTCCAAAAAGTATTTAAAACTTGCTAAAGAACGATATTATGAATACCTATTCTCTCATATGGGCGGAAAACTGTCATGAAAAAGGAATCTACGCATACAAAAACATCTTTGAATATAGGATTGATATTTGTTATCCTGTTTACCCATCTGCCAGTTGCTTATACTTTGTTTTATCATAACTTGACCGGAGCTCCGACAGCAGAGGATGGCAGCATGAATGTAACGAAGATTTCATCGGACCGGAAAATCATTTTAGACGGAGAGTGGGAATTTTATTGGCAACGCCTGATCGCAAGTGAAGGGAAACAGGGCGGCAAAGCTGATTTTCTTATTGATGTACCGGATTATTGGTCAAAATATAAAATAAATGGAAAATGGTTACCGGCCGGAGGTTTTGGTAGCTATCGGCTCCTCCTTCGTGGTTTTAGTTATTCCAATCCTGTTACGGTATACATACCCGATTTTGGTTGTGCATATCGTGTGTTTATTGATGGAGAGCTTACTGCTGAAAGTGGTAATGTTGCGAAGGATTCAGAAAAAGTTTATACAGTTACCAGACCAAAGATCTACCCTGTGACACTGAATGAAAATGACGAACACGAGATTGTGATTGAAGTGGCAAGCACACGCTTTTCCGGACTGTACAAGGTTCCTGTGTTAATGGATTATAATCAGGCTGTAAAAGAAGACTCAAATAGGGCAGGCATTCGGTTTATTTTGTTTGGAATCGTGATATTTTCCTTTTTTATTCTGGTAGTGATAAACATGCTGTCATTTCGGAAAAAAATACGTTTCGTATGGATTCCGGTCATGAGCATTTTAATGATTATACGCATAATGCTGACTAATGAGTTCTATAGCTTTTGGCAGAACAAAGTATTTTTCGGCCTGTCTTATGAAGACACCAATGAATTCATGTTTTTTGTTACTTTTGCACTTAAATTTATGCTAATTTTTCTGGCACAGGAGCAATTCGGAATTTCTTTTTCACGAAAAGAAAAGTACGGCTTTTTGATATATTATACTGTTATATATCTAATATATTTTTTCATACCATACGATATATACAATCGGTATTTAACTATTTTGCTGCCTGTCTCTACTTTCGTTTTGGAAATTTATTCCTTTATAAAGATTTGCTTTGGGCGTTACCATTTGAAACAATATGGTATTATAGTCTATTGGGGAATTATTCTGGCTATTTCCGGATTGATTATCGATTGCTATTATATCAACGGCAACATATATCTAAATATGTCCATGGTACTCTTGATATTGCTTACGATATGCCTGATAATTCTAAGCTTCGTTTCTGCCCTGAATATCGCAGGAGTATATAGAGATTTGGCAGTATCATCTTCCAGGTTGGAATTGGCAAGAAAACAAATCTCCATTCAGAAAAAATATTATGACATGTTAAGCGAGCAGATGATTGAGATGCGCAGGATCAAACATGATATTCGCCATTTTATAGGTGTAATGAAGGGACTATTGGAAGAGGAACACTATGATGATCTTAAACGATTTTTGGGAGAGTACAACAAAAAAATTGAAATCGATCCCATTCCATATTTTTGCGAAAATGTTGTTGCAAACTCCATTTTGGGATATTACTCTTTGAAGGCAAAAGAACGGGGCATTCCGTTTTATTGCGCCTGCAGTATTCCAAAACAGCTCCTTATAAGCGATATTGATCTTTGTATTGTTTTGGGAAATGCTTTGGAAAATGCCATTGAGTCTTGCAGCAATCTGGATAATCCTGAAGCGAGGTTTATTTTAAACGAGGTAAGAGTTTTGAATAATCAGCTGCTCATTAAAATCGAAAATTCATATGATGGGTGTCTCAACTTCCAGAACGGAAAGTATATTTCAACCAAAAACGAACAAACCAGGGGTATGGGCATTCTGAATATTAAGAAAGTTGTTGAATCATATAGAGGGTTTACAAAAATCGAACATAATGAGAAGGTTTTTACTTTCATGGCCGCATTTCCGCTGTCATTAGAGAATAAATAAAATATAATTACTATAGTTAGAAGTGCTATAGGAGTTTAGTGTAAGACCCGAAACATGTAATGAAAAAAGCAGAGAGATAATTCTCTGCTTTTTTGTATATACAGATAATGTAAATAGTAAATAAAATATTTTAGTCAGTTGGTAAAAAAATATTGTAAGTTAACATAAAATAATGTTATTATTTTTTTAAAAAATATGTCGAAATTTGTTGACTAAAATCAAAAATCTTCATAAGGAGGTGAATACATCAAATTTGGTTATATATCAAAATAAGTACATTAAAGGCTCAGTTCAAAAAATAGTATGGGAGGAGTGATAAAACCGGATTAGATGATAATTTCATTAAATTTAAAAGACCTTAATCTATAAAAAAGGTATTTTACCAAATCTAAAAGCCATTATTATCTCTGATGAAAAAGCTGTTAAACTACCCCTGCCAAAACTAAAAACTTTTGCAATAATGCTTAAAAGGTGGGAAACGGTGTAAAGCTATTTGTCAATTCGAATGACTTTTAATGAAATGAACTTATGTGTAACTGGAAGTAACTAAAATTGCATTTTGGGGGGACGTTAATATGTTTAATTGGTTCAAAAATATAAAAATCAGTGCCAGAATAATTGTTGGATTTTTTATTATTATACTTATATCCTGCGCTATAGGAATCGTTGGTATATTAAATCTAAATTCCGTTCAGAGTTCTTATGAGCAGGATTATAATAGTTCCGCAAAAGCAATGGAATACCTTGAAAAAATCAGTTCAAAATTTCAGCAAATCAGGGTAAATGTAATGGCTTATGGCTCGATTGCTGATACAGAAGAAATGAAGCAATATTATAAGGAAAGGCTTGAGTTACATAAAGGGGTTATAGATGAAAATATCAATGCCTATAATGATATATTGAAAATGTATAATGCAAATGAAGTAGAAAAGGAATTGGAGTTACTTAAAAATATTGAAACTATAATTGCAGAATATGATAACTTAACGAAGCAGCTAATGAACAAGCTCGATGCTGGTTCTATTAGCAAAGATGAATTTGCTGCATCATTTACAAAGGGCGGAGAAGCTCTTGAATTAGCTCAAAATACAGAAACAGTTATCAGAGAATTGATTACCTATAATGTTGATTATGCAGCAGAACATATAGATATAAACGGTAAACAAGCACAAAGTTCAATTATTATAATGATTATAGTATTGGTAATAGGTGCAATATTTGCATTTATGTTCAGTTTAATAATATCCCGCAGCATATCCCGTCCTATTAATAAAGTTGTTGATGCTGCTCATAAGCTTGCTGAAGGAGATATGGATATTACATTTAATATTTATTCCAGAGATGAAACCGGGAAACTGGTAGATGCTTTCAGAAATTTGATTCAAAGTACAAAGGAGCAGGCAATGATCGTTGAGAGAGTGTCAGAAGGGGATCTTACGGTTGAAGTACCTATCCGGTCTGAAAAAGATTTACTTGGACGAAAACTGTCTGAAATGGTTTATAAAATCAATAATTTAATAATAAATATAATATCTGCATCTGAACAGGTTTCAGCCGGTGCAAAGAGAATATCGGATTCCAGTATGGCACTTTCACAGGGAGCTACAGAGCAGGCAAGCTCGATAGAAGAGCTATCTGCTTCAATAGAAGAAGTATCCTCCCAAACAAAAGTAAATGCTGACAACGCAAATCAGGCAAATACTCTGGCTGATGAAACTAAAAGTTATGCAGTTATCGGAAATTCGCAGATGAACGAAATGCTGAAAGCGATGGATGAGATAAATGAATCATCCAATAATATCAATAAAATAATAAAAGTCATTGAAGATATCGCTTTCCAGACAAATATACTTGCTCTTAATGCCGCAGTAGAAGCGGCCAGGGCCGGTAAACATGGTAAGGGTTTTGCAGTAGTTGCCGAAGAGGTTAGAAGCCTCGCAGGACAATCTGCTAATGCAGCCAAAGAAACGACAGCATTAATAGAGGATTCCATAAAGAAAGCGGAAGACGGTACTAAAATTGCCAAAGAAACCGCCGAGGCTCTGGGTAAAATTGTTGAAGGGGTAGAAACTGTATCAAAGCTGATAAATAACATAAGTATAGCTTCAAATGAGCAGGCTACGGCAATAGATCAAATTAATCATGGCATTATGCAGGTTTCTCAGGTTGTTCAGGAAAACTCAGCAACATCAGAGGAAAATGCAGCTACCAGCGAAGAACTTTCTGGTCAGGCTGAAGTGTTAAAAGAATTGGTAGGCAAGTTTCATGTTAAGGATTAACATGAATTTACATAACCATGAAGCATTAAATGCTTAGGAAAATGACAGAGCTTTAATAAGTGAAGCAGAATCTTGGGAGCGGTTCTTGTGGTTTATTTGAATGCACAAACTTCAAGAACCGTCTCTGTGAGTCAAGGGGTCTTCTTGACATTTTATGTCGATTGGTTATATAATCAAATTAAATAACCGGTTAGTTAAATGGAGGTATTTATTTTGGAAAAAAACTCTGGTAATGAAGCAAAAGAACGAATTATTAAAGCTGCCATACAATTGTTTTCACAGAAGGGTTATGATGCGACACGGGTAAATGATATAGCAAGCGCTGCAAATGTGAATAAAGCGCTTATATATTATTATTTTAAAAGCAAGGAAGACATTTTGGATTTTATGGTTCAATCCCTTCTTGACAATGCAGTATTATTAACGGTGGATTTTATTCAAACAAGCATTGTACAGATGGTTAAAAACGGAGAAATGGAAATTAATCCTGACCGTTTACATTTTATAAGCGAAACTGCTAAAAAGAATTTTCTGCAAAATGCTTTTAAATTTTATGAAAAGTTAATTGATTATGTAATCGAAAATAAAAAAATTATTCGTGTATTAATGATAGAATCTCTTAAAAAAGGAAAACATCAGGATTCGCTATTCCGCTTTATGAAATTCTTAAGTGGTGATGAGGAAAATCCGATTATAAAAACAATCTCCAATGCAGGCCATGATTTTGTTTATTCAAATGAACTGATACTGTTTAATTTCTTCTTTTCTATAATCCCTATTGTTAGTTTTGCAGCTTATTTTGATGATTATAAAGCGGTATGTTCATTAAATGATGATGAACTTCGCAGGTCATTTTTAAGTGTTTATGAAATAATTGCCGCTTCATTGATTTCTGGAAGCGATATTTTGCTGAAAAATAATAACATTAATATTTAATATTTAATATTTAATATGAAAAAACCTTAAGAATTTAATATTAATTAAAGTTAACTAAACGGTTAGTTAAAGCATGTAGAGCTTTTACTATATCTTAAATGCAATCTGGTATAAAAGGGGTGAGTAGTTGTGAAAATGATACAGAAAATAGCGGTCAATATATTGCTTAATTACATCTCAGATGACCCCATGGGGAAATTGCCGAAGATGTTTGAGATTGCTGAAAAGCTGGACAGAGGAAATATACATACTCCTCAGATAACCACATTACGGAAAGTTTTACTGGATGAAAACAGCAACTGGCATACTTTTGCTGTAAATCTGGTGAGGGATGTGGACTCAAAGCTTTTAAGAAAGTTTGTAGAGTGCTTTATAATTAACGTTAACCTGATAGGTGAAGAGCGTATACGCACTATAGGCAAAAAATACGACTGCAATGTCCCATGGGCAATTTTAATGGATCCTACCAGTGCGTGCAATCTGTCCTGTACCGGATGCTGGGCTGCACAATACGGTGATAAAAATAATCTGTCTTACGAGATGCTTGATTCCATTTGCCGACAGGGCAAGGAATTGGGTACTTTCTTTTATATATTTTCCGGAGGAGAACCGCTTGTACGCAAGAAGGATATTATTAGATTGTGTGAAACACATCAGGATTGCTATTTCTTTGCCTTCACAAACGGTACACTTGTGGATGATGAGCTATGCAAGGAGATGCAGCGTGTAGGCAATTTCGCACTGGCATTTTCTATTGAGGGTGATGAAGAAGCTACCGATATGAGGCGTGGTAAAGGTACATATCGCAAAGTAATTGAAGCAATGGAACGCATGCATGCACACAGGCTTTTATTTGGATACTCTACCTGTTACCATCGCTACAACACTGAAAGTGTTGGGTCTGACGAATTTGTTGACGATATGGTTGCCCGTGGTTGCCGTTTCTCATGGAATTTCACCTACATGCCCGTCGGCAAGGATGCACGAACAGATCTTATAGCTACTCCTGAACAACGAGCCTATATGTATCGCCGAATCCGTGAAATCCGTGCAACAAAGCCCATCTTTGCAATGGATTTTTGGAATGACGGAGAGTACACTAATGGATGTATTGCGGGTGCGAAGCGTTACTTGCATATAAATGCTGCAGGAGATATAGAACCATGTGCATTTATTCATTACTCCAATGTTAATATCCATGATGTGACGTTACTTGATGCACTGCGTTCTCCTTTGTTTAAAGCTTATCGCAAAAACCAGCCCTTTAACAGCAATATGCTGCGTCCGTGTCCACTGCTTGACAATCCTGAAATGCTGGCATCTATGGTTAAAGAATCCGGTGCCAAATCAACTGACATGGAAGCACCCGAAGATGTTGATGTACTTTGTGCGAAAACAGCATCGACAGCAAAAGCATGGTCAGTTGTAGCCGATAAGTTGTGGAGCAAAAATCCAAAGAGCCATAAAGTTGCGATTTAAAGTTTGGATATTTAAATGAAATGCTACAAATTCATTTGGAATTATTTAATATGAGGATTATAAAAGCCGGTTTTTATAAGCCGGCTTAAAAATTATCTTTTAAAAGTTTCTCAATCGTGTTTACATCATTGTGTATGTCTAAAGGTTTGACCGCCGGGCCTTCGATTATATCACCCTCATAAGTAAATCTGGAACCATGGCAGGGGCAGTCCCAGGATTTTTCAGCGGAATTCCAATATAGTTCGCAGCCCATATGTGTACATGTCGTATCCACTACATGCAATGTGCCTTGATGGTCTCTGTAAGCTCCGGCCCTTTGACCGTTCACTTGAATAATTTTTCCTTCTCCGGGTTTTATCTCAGTATTATCCGGTAAGTCTGAGATTTTTCCTTCAATAAGTTTTTCCGCCACGTTAAAATTTTCAACGACAAAGGTTTTGGCAGAAGATGCTATTGTCTGGCGTGAGGGGTTATAAACATCCTGCCAGGGACTCTTTCCGTTGACTATTAAGTCCTTTAATATCATAGCAGAAGCTATACTGTTAGTCATTCCCCATTTGCCATAACCGGTTGCAATGTATAAGTTTGGAGTGTCTGATTTGAAATGCCCTACATAAGGCAGCCCGTCCAAGGTCATACAATCCTGCGTTGACCATCGGTAAGGAATATCTTCCACAGTAAAGATTTCATTAGCAAAGTCTACCAGAGCCTCATAATGCTTGATTGTATCTACGCCTTGTCCGGTTTTATGGTGCTCACCGCCGACCAGTATTACCTCACCACCATCTGTTCGTTGGCTGCGGAGTGAGCGCCCTGGATCTTCTATGGTTATATACATTCCACCGGGATAACTTTCTTTTGCTTTGACAGCAACAACGTACGAACGTTCCGGATATATTCTGGTAAAGTATAGTCCGGCCTTATTATAACAAGGATAATGTGAAGCAATAATGACCTTTTCTGCAGTTACCTTTTTGCCTTGATTTGTAATTAAGACATAGTTATTATAATCATCTTCAATATCTACAATCCTGCTTTGTTCAAATATTTGCCCGCCGCTTTCGGTAACTTCTTTTGCAAGAGGCAGCAGAAATTTTAGAGGGTGGAACTGAGCCTGTTTATCAAAACGTACAGCAGCCTTAATCGGGAAAGGCAAGGGTATTTCATCCAGATAAGCTGCTTTTATACCAATCGAAGCGGCAAATTCTGCTTCATCTTTTATTTTTTCAATATATTTGTCTTGCTGTGTATATACATATGCAGATTGAGTCACAAAGTCACACTCGATATTATTTTCATTTGCTATTTTTTCAATCATCCGAATGGCAGTCTCGTTTGCATCGGCATATTGCTCTGCGAATTCCCTGCCCATTTGTTTATTTATCTTACTGTATATCAATTCATGCTGAGAGGTTATTTTTGCTGTGGTATGACCGGTAGTGCCCTGTAAAATGCGGTCAGCTTCAATGACAGCGACTTTTGCTCCTTCTTTTGTAAGAAAGTAAGCAGAGGTGATGCCGGTAATACCGCCTCCGATAATTGCAACATCAACTTTTATATCATCTTCTAAAACCGGATAATCAGTTTTTTGTACAGATGCCATCCAGTATGACTGGGGCGGTTTGGTAAAATTCTTTTGTTTCTCTATATTCATAAAAGCATCCTCCAATAATTCAGAATGTGTACAAACCAAATCAATATCTATTGTTTGCAGATAATCACTGAAATATCCGTTTATAAGTCAGGCTTATAATGTTTTATTCGGATAAAGTCAAATATTGATGGTATATAAAATGAATGCAGATTAAATATATTGGAAGGAATACACAAATAAATCAAACCTGACTCCATTTTCCCCATTCTTTCCAGACAGGTATAAATAGCAGAATGGAAATAACCATTGCGCCGAAGTCTGCTATCGGGGTAGCCCAAACAATACCCGTTACGCCCAGATATGCATTCATGATAAACATAAAAGGTACATCAAGACCGCCCTTTCTTAAAAGGGATAAAAGCAGAGGCTGAATTTTTTTGCCTATGGACTGAAAGATTGTAATTATGATCAGTGTTACTGAAATACAAGGGCCGGTAATGCATATGATGCGCTGGAATATTTGACCGTATTCTACCGTGAGTTCATCATCGATAAAAGCTTTTACAATCGGGTATGCACAGGTAAACAGCAATACGGCTCCGATAAACGCGACGGAAAGGCTTAAGGTAAATGTCGTAAGAATAGCCTTTTTCATTCTTTTATAATTCTTTGAAGAATAATTATATCCAATCAGAGGAACAACGCCCTGGCTCATGCCGGTGGCAATTCCAAATGCCAGCATGTCGATTTTTTTAGCTATACCCACACCGGCGATTGCTTCATTGCAATAAGAGGACATCAATCGGTTCAATGTTACGTTTGAAATAGTACTCATGATGCTCATTAAGGTACTTGGTAAGCCGACAAAAAAGACTTCTGACGGTATGTGATTTTTTGTTGAGAAATAAAGGGGATTCAATTTTAAAACAGAATAACTGCGTTTTTTTATAATTAGAATAATAAAATACATCATGGCGGCAAGATTTGAAAGCATGGTGGCTAAAGCTGCACCGGCAATTTGCATCTTCATAGGGATTATGAAAATAGGGTCAAGAATTATGTTCAATACTGCGCCAAGAATCATGCCGAAACTTGCCTGTCTTGAATAGCCTTCGGAACGGACAAGATGTGCAAATTCCGCATTTAGAACTGTTGGGATCGAGCCTATGATAATTGTCCAAAATATGTATTGCCTGCAGAAATCGTAAGTACCTGTATTAGCGCCGAATGCCGGCAAAATAACAGGAGACAGCAGGTAAACAGCTATACCGTAAATCAGTGATACTGCAGCGGATGTCCATACGCAAAAAACGGATGTATGTGTTGCTTTTTCCCTATCGCCGGCACCAAGGCAGCGTGAAATTAAGCTTGATCCGCCTATGCCAAACAAATTTGCTATACCGGTCAGCAAAAAGAACAACGGCATGCAAATATTTGCAGCAGCAACCTGATTTGGATCGCCTGTCTGTCCGATAAAGAAGGTATCGGCCATATTATACAGAACATTAATCAATTGGCTGATTACAGTCGGGACAACAAGAGATACTACGGCTTTCGTCACAGGCGTTTTTTCAAAAAGATCTGTTTCTATACTGTACATTAAATAAACCTCTTTTCTGACAAAGGATACATCAGAATTTAACCCTTTCCTTTCAGATACTTTATAACCATAGAATTGTTTTCTGGCATAATATTCACTTCTTTAGTCACTTTATTCGGTTAAAGCACCAAATGTGTATTATACAACTCCGGAGCCCAGTTTTCAAGTTAAATGGGTCAGGTTTCAGTCAGCAAGCCTGATTCAGTAAAATTGATATTGACAAAATTAAAAATATATGTTATATAAAATTATAGTTTAGCACTCAGCAAATATGAGTGCTGATAATCATAAATAAACAAAGTGGCAATGACGGTATTAATGTGCAGCGCAAAATCTATATAAGAAGAACGGAGAGAACTATTTTGCGACATTGATATTTCATTGAATCTGACAGATTTCTTAACATTAATCGCGATAAGATGTCTACAAACATCCTGTTTGATCCTAAGTAAATAGTTTGACCAGGCATTAATTTACACGTGTAAGAGCGCTGTATATTGATATATGGCGCTTTTTCTGTTGTTTAGGCAAGCATGCTATTTTGATCACTTTCAATTTGAAATAGAAATTAAATAACTATTTAACAAAATGGGGTGAGAAAATGCAGGCTTTAATATTAGCAGCAGGAATGGGAAAAAGACTGAAAGAATTGACCAGAGATTCAACCAAATGCATGGTCAAAGTAAACGGAAAAACCTTGATAGAAAGAATGCTTTTTCATCTCGACAAACTGAATCTCAGAGAAATTATAATAGTGGTCGGATACAAAGCTGAGGGACTCATTTCTTTTGTCAATACGCTTTATATTAAAACTCCAATAACATTTGTTACAAATGAAATTTATTTTAAGACGAACAATATTTATTCATTGTATTTAGCAAAGGACTACCTGCTAAAAGATGACACTCTGCTGATGGAATCAGACTTGATATTCAGTGAAGGTGTTTTAAAAAGGTTAATTAACAATCCTTATCCTGATCTTGCATTGGTGGCTAAATATGAAAGCTGGATGGACGGAACTGTTGTTACGTTAGACAGCCAAAATAATATAACGAGTTTTGTGGAAAAGAAAGAATTTGACTATGGAAATATCGATCAGTATTATAAAACCGTTAATATTTATAAATTCAGCAAACAGTTTTCCAAATTATATTATGTTCCTTTCCTTAAAGCATATATCGATTCTCAGGGCAGCAATGAATATTACGAACAGGTGCTGAAAGTAATAGGGGTAATCGAAAAGTCTTCGATAAAGGCAGAGGTTCTTGAAGGTGAGGAATGGTATGAAATCGATGATGTGCAGGATTTGGATATAGCAGAATCCATATTTTCTGAAAATAAATTTGACAAAATACGCAGCAGATATGGAGGTTACTGGAGATATCCTAAGCTGCTTGATTTTTGTTACCTGGTCAATCCTTTTTATCCTCCCGGGAAGATGATAGAAGAGATTAAAGCTAACATTGGAGCATTGATCAGGAACTATCCGTCAGGAATAGAAGTAAACAGTCTGATAGCAGGCAAATATTACGGTATTAAAAAAGAACATATTTGTCCGGGTAATGGTGCGGCAGAACTTATCAAATCGCTCATGAAGACGATTGATGGCAGTATTGGCGTCATTTTCCCCACTTTTGAGGAATATCCGAACCGTTTGCACAAGAATTCTCTTGTACCTTATTATCCGAAGAACAGAAATTTTTCATATAATTGTGAAGAATTAATGGATTACTATGAAAATACCGATATAAAGGCTCTCATTTTGATTAATCCAGACAATCCTTCTGGGAATTTCATCAGCAAGGATGAAATACTTAGACTTGCTGCCTGGGCTGAGCAAAAAGGTATAAGGCTGATAGTTGATGAATCATTTGTAGACTTTGCAGACGTACCGTATCAAACTCTTCTTTCTGAAGCAATTCTTCAGGAATATAAACAACTGGTAGTTGTAAAAAGTATTTCAAAGTCCTTTGGGATACCCGGGCTGCGCCTTGGAATCGTCGCAAGCGCTGATAAAGAACTAATAAGTTTTATTAAAAAAGACATATCAATTTGGAATATAAATTCAATAGCCGAATTCTACCTGCAGATTTGTGAGAAATACAAAAATGACTACAATTTGGCTCTTGAGAAGTTTAGATCCGTCAGAAAGGAATTTGTTAAGAAGCTTAAAAAAATACCTTATCTAAGGGTTATACCTACCCAGGCCAACTTTGTAATGTGCGAAGTACTCTGCGGTTATTCAGCTGAAAAATTATCTGAAACTCTGCTGAATGAGCATAACATACTGATAAAAGATTTGTCTGCCAAAAACGGAGTGGATGGACAATATATCAGAATCGCGGTTAAAACCGGTGAGGAAAATGAACTGCTGATAGCTGCACTGCATAATATGATGGATCAGGTAAGCAGGGTAAAACCATTTAACATAAACTTTGGAAAACAGGAGGCTCTTGCATATGCTCAAAAATGAAACTACTCGAAGTACAGAATATACAATGCTTTATTTTCTGAAGGATCCGTCCAATATTTGTTCACTTACAGGCCTGTTAAGTTCTTTTATAGGTATATACTTTGCTATAACAGGTAAATATCTATATGCATTGATAGCAGTTCTTTGGGCAGTAATCTTCGACTGGGCGGACGGGATGATAGCCCGCAGAATTAAAGACCGCACCGACTACCATCGGGCTATCGGTACGCAACTGGATTCTCTTATAGATATTGTGAGTTTTAGCATTTTCCCGGCTATCTTTTTGCTATGCTACGGAGGATTCAAGCCGTTATTTATACCGGGAGCTTTTCTCATTGCAGCCGGAGGTGCTGTCAGATTAAGTTACTTCAATGTTTTTGGAATGATAGACAAAAATACATATAAAGGATTAGCTTTGGATAATAATATAATTATACTTTCGTTCTTATTCATATTTGAAAGGTTTTTTTCACACCAGATGTTTTCAATCTTTATCTACATAGTAATGCTGGTGCTTCTGGCATTTAATTTGGCACCTGTTCCCACTCATAAGTTTGGGTCTAAATGGTTTTCCGTACTTGTTGCATATGTTGCTGCTTTATCAATTTATTACGCTTGGCTGCAATGATGATCATGGAACGTTAAGAAGCGAAGAATAAAAGCTCTTTAGAGCTTGAGGATTTTGAGCAGAATGAAGAACTAGTAAAAACTAAGCTGAAAAATAAACCGCAGGAACCGTCCCTGCGGTTTATTAATTGCTCTTTATTCTGATTACGTTCCATGAAGTTTTCTTTATGATCGTTTTAATGGTTTCGCCCTCAATTGTTGTGTTTTCATTTACCGACGGGATAACATTTTGTTCCGTTAAGGAATTGGTGATTTTCAAATCATTGCTTTCCAATGTAATATGCTCAATTAATGACTTTGCACCGGTTATTTTTATTTCAGTTTCCAGATCATCTTCCAGGCTTCTGTTAAGAATAAATACGGCGGTTTCACCTTTTTCTTGGTTATACACCGCAACAGAATCAATATACGGTACGTCGGTCATAGCCGCACAGTCATATTTCGGGCAATCCACATCTGCATTTATGGCTGTCCCTCTGCCGAAAGCAGACGCATGCATGAAGGGATAATAAATCGTCTGTTTCCATGCACCGCCTTCATCGTCAGTCATTATCGGTGCAATGGTATTGACGAGCTGTGCCAGGCATGCGATCTTGACCCTGTCGGCATTTTTTATCAGCGTAATCAGCATGCCACCCACAAGCAGCGCATCTTCAAAGTTGTAAATATCCTCTAAACGGTGAGGGGCAAAGGACCACCGCTCAATCAGTTTATCCTGTTGTTTTGAATGATACCACACATTCCATTCATCAAAAGAAAGGTATATTGTTTTTTTATACCTCTTCTTGCCTTTGACATAATCGCATGCTGAAATGACAGACTTGATATACCTGTCCATATCGATGTTTTTTGTCAGATAAGAGGCCGTATCGTTATCATTGTTTCCGTAATATTGATGAAGGGAAATATATTCAACGTATGGAT
>Ga0134105_1000136_pt1 | contig 86212 bp, 65 predicted proteins | sample 16_3_2metaG_FD_94457 | JGI IMG/M metagenome (GOLD analysis project Ga0134105, IMG submission 94457) | Switchgrass degrading microbial communities from high solid loading bioreactors in New Hampshire, USA - 16_60_3.3_214_A3 metaG | ecosystem: Engineered > Bioreactor > Semi-continuous > Anaerobic... | reverse complement strand
GGATGTAAGAAAAAAGAATGCCGGCTGAGAACAACAAAAGCTCTCAGCCGGCAGCAATTCCGGTAATCTGTGGACAAAAGATATCGGTTGATTTTGGACAAAGAAAAGCGGTAATAACATCATGTTTTTATTATGATATTATTATATAGTAAAAATTTAATGAGTACAAATAGAACATAAAATAAAGCCATAAAGAAAACACCTTACAAAAACTGTAAGGTGCTAATCCACGCTCCCCTGCGGGGAGCGACGTGGTATATTTTTATTCTACAATGGGAGAATTTTCATTTCAATCCACGCTCCCCTGCGGGGAGCGACTCTGCGGTCAGTTTCTCAACCTCTGCTGTCAATATTTCAATCCACGCTCCCCTGCGGGGAGCGACTAATCTAACACAGCCTGGTGCTGTTAAGACTGGTATTTCAATCCACGCTCCCCTGCGGGGAGCGACAACTAGCATTGGCTACATAATTAATATTATGTAAGATTTCAATCCACGCTCCCCTGCGGGGAGCGACGTAATGAAACTTATACCTTAAAGCAATTCCGGGAATTTCAATCCACGCTCCCCTGCGGGGAGCGACACACCATTCATGTATGAGGCAGAAACACTTAATTGATTTCAATCCACGCTCCCCTGCGGGGAGCGACGTGGTATATTTTTATTCTACAATGGGAGAATTTTCATTTCAATCCACGCTCCCCTGCGGGGAGCGACGAGATATGTTGACATATTGTAAAGACCGAGAAACAGATTTCAATCCACGCTCCCCTGCGGGGAGCGACTGTTGCTGGCAGACCTGCAAACAGCTCTAAAACCAATTTCAATCCACGCTCCCCTGCGGGGAGCGACCCTCCTTTTGCCATATTATAACATACAGCAAAAGATTTCAATCCACGCTCCCCTGCGGGGAGCGACCAAGATTTATGGAATAGTTATTTATCATCATTAGAATTTCAATCCACGCTCCCCTGCGGGGAGCGACGTCAATGGGTGATGTCGTGATACCGATTGATGGAATTTCAATCCACGCTCCCCTGCGGGGAGCGACTGCAAATCAGCTATAGACTATGAAAAAACACAATTTCAATCCACGCTCCCCTGCGGGGAGCGACCAGGAATATATGGAGCGCCTGAAAACCGTTGACGAAATTTCAATCCACGCTCCCCTGCGGGGAGCGACGCAGACCGCATCCGAGATAAGTGCCACGGTTACAAATTTCAATCCACGCTCCCCTGCGGGGAGCGACTGATTTTAATTTAAAGATATTCGTTGATCACGAAAAATTTCAATCCACGCTCCCCTGCGGGGAGCGACGTCTAGTCATTAGAGAGATTGAGAGACAAAGAGAATTTCAATCCACGCTCCCCTGCGGGGAGCGACGATGGAAAGATAGTATCCTTTGAGTCAGTAGAGCAACAATTTCAATCCACGCTCCCCTGCGGGGAGCGACGTGAAAGTCAAAGCAAGTGGTCACATGTGTTCATGTATTTCAATCCACGCTCCCCTGCGGGGAGCGACGTGGCGCAGATTTCGGATGATGATGTTTTTGCTATTTCAATCCACGCTCCCCTGCGGGGAGCGACATTCGCCGGTTATGTTACATGTTTCGAATCATGGATTTCAATCCACGCTCCCCTGCGGGGAGCGACATACCGACCACTGGTTACTGATAGCCGCCAAAGGTATTTCAATCCACGCTCCCCTGCGGGGAGCGACGTAATTTTTGGCACGTCGCCCGCCTCCTTTCTGTATTTCAATCCACGCTCCCCTGCGGGGAGCGACGCCATTATCCCGGTAATATAATCAACAATGTTGAATTTCAATCCACGCTCCCCTGCGGGGAGCGACTGGACAAAGGAGATTGTTTGCCAAAAGCAACCTCTATTTCAATCCACGCTCCCCTGCGGGGAGCGACTGGTTGCAACACCTTACCGAGAAAGTCACCCAGCGATTTCAATCCACGCTCCCCTGCGGGGAGCGACGTAATAGCAAACACCTACATTGGCTATATGCTCACATTTCAATCCACGCTCCCCTGCGGGGAGCGACTTGATTTCTTTATCTGTAAGCTGTAAAGTTGCCTATTTCAATCCACGCTCCCCTGCGGGGAGCGACCTCAAATTTGTATCGGCCGGTACCCAGTCCGCACTTATTTCAATCCACGCTCCCCTGCGGGGAGCGACGGCGGTAAAAAGTTTGGATTTAATCTCAAAGAGCTATTTCAATCCACGCTCCCCTGCGGGGAGCGACCGGTAAATTTAAAGTTTTGCCCGACGGAACAATTATTTCAATCCACGCTCCCCTGCGGGGAGCGACCAGGAAGTTTTCCCAGAGCCATTGACCTAGCGGCTGAATTTCAATCCACGCTCCCCTGCGGGGAGCGACCCCCGCCGCCGACATACCGAGCACGAAGAGCAGACATTTCAATCCACGCTCCCCTGCGGGGAGCGACTGCAAAACTGCTATAAAATCACACTAAATTCATTGGCAGTTTTATATATATTACACAATTTAATATTATAATGCAAAATATAATAGCTATATTGAACGATAAAACACTATAAATCGACTTTTTTTGAGGTGCGAATCTCCTAGGGAAATTATGTTTGCTTCACATTCGCACTAAAAGACCAAAGGCCCATCAATATCGTATGTTTCCTTTGCTCCTACATGTATAACCTTGTCTTTGTAGTTATTACCTAGCATATAATATCGTAGACTGTCTTTATCCTTATCAATTATTTGCTCAAGTATATTTCTGACCTGCCGAAACTGGGTATTGTCCAGCTTGCATTCAAAAACCGAATTCTGAACTCTCTGCCCGTAATTTACACATTGCTTTGCAACCCTTCTTAATCTTCTCTTGCCAGATTCTGTTTCGGTATTTACATCATATGTAATTAGCACCATCATAATTAACACCTACTTCCAAAGGATTGGGGGATATTCATCCAAATCGCCGCGTATATACCTGGCCAACAAAAGTGCCTGTGCATAAGGAATCATTCCCCATTCTATATTTTCACTTAGATATGGATGAATTATCATTTCCTGTTTTTTTAATTGCCATGCTGATATTACCGCCTTCCGGGTATCTTCATCCATAATAACCGCGCCATTTTCCTTTGTACGAAATCCACCCGGACTTACTATTTTTTTATTGATTAGAGTAAGAACAAATCGATCCGCCATAATAGGCCGAAGCTCTTCCATTAAATCCAAGGCCAGCGAAATTCGTCCCGGTCTGTCCGTATGCAAAAATCCTACATAAGGGTCTAACCCTACAGCTTCAAGACTGGATTTACACATTCCCGCTAATAAAGTATATGTAAATGATAATAAGGCATTTACATTGTCCAGAGGCGGCCGTCTATTTCTTCTGTCAAAATGAAAATGCTCCTTTTGCTGTAATATTAGCTCATCAAATACTGAAAAATACACTGATGCCGCCTCTCCCTCAATACCACGAAGCTGAGCTAATGAGCTTATTTCATTAAAATTATTAAGAGCATTATACAGATAATTGCTCTGTCGTTTTATCCGCTCAACATCTATTCTAAATGCATGATCTCTGGTTGCTCTTTCAAGAATCCATCTACAGTTATATATTTTGCCGATTATCATATTTCGAGCAATCTTCAACGCTTTTTCTTCATTATCCGAGATTCGGTACTGTTCTTTGCGCAGCAGAACATTTCCTCTGCTTTCACCATTGACAGTCGCCAAAAATCGTCCTGAAGAAGATAAAAAGGTAATGGAGATATTTTTCTCCGAGCAGTATCCCATAAGCTTAGGACTTGCTCCAGCAAATCCCATAGTCACAATGCCATCCAATGTATGCAATGGCACCCGCCCTATCTCTTCCTCTTTTAATTTAATAACCGCATTTTCTCCATCCAATGACAGATAATAATCCGGATTTGTTATATATAAGGTGTTAAGTAATCGTTTCATGAGTCATCCTCCGTAATGCGCTCCTTAATATAATTCCTGACAAGTTTTGCAGAGGATAGGGCTGGCAGGCAAATATGCTTAAGAGAACATGCATTGCAGGATTTTGTTCTTTTTACTCGTGGTGTATGACCGCGTTCATACAATTGATGCATTTCAGTTAACATATCCTTTACCTTTTTTCTAAGCTCATCAGATATGTTTACAGCAACACGGCGCCTTATTTCATGATAGAATAAATAAGCCACAGGGATGCTGCAGCAGAGCATCTCTTCCAAGCACATTGCCTGAGCTGCAAGCTGCAGCTCATCACATTCATTCGGTTTTTCTTTCCCTCGCTTATATTCAATGGGAATGACCTTATACAGGCCTTCTTTTCCGGTAATTTTTATACCATCAGGGCTTTTATGAAATTCCACGACATCACATTCGCCACTTATCCCAAGGGATGCCGAGAAAACCGGCATCCCTCTGGATATTAGTATATTACCTCTGGATTCTAAAACTAATTTGTCATGTGCTTTATCATGAATAATACGCCCTTCAACTGTTCTTACATTCTCTTCCCATTGATTTTCAATATGTATCAATGCCCATTGCCGGCGGCAGAATGCAAAATGCTGTATACCCGAGAGTTGTAAGAAATCCTCCTCACTATATTCCATCATAAATCTCACATTCCAATCCCGGAAGATTTTCAAAGCTAATCTGATAATCCTCTATAGTGTCCTTAGCATGCTCCGGATCGGCTATATACTTAACCTTAACACTTTCATGAACCTTTGCAGCAGAATATTGGCCGATCTTATTATTGTGTTTGAACCAATAAAGTTTTTCAATCGTCATTGAGCCCTCCGGGCGGGCAGAAGAACAATCATTGACAAAAAGTGTACGGATAGCTTCTTTAATCTTTTCTGCATCTTCCTCTGTAAATCCGGTTAATTCCGCCAGCTGAACATTAATGCTTCCTTTAAGGATATAAAGTCCAAAATCAACCCGATGCTTCATACCCATGGTGTCGGAACCCTTTTTGTCACCAGTTTCGCTGTTTACACTTTTGGTTATCTGAGTACTACTAATATCAATAGTCTCTACACTGAAGGCAGGTTGTATAGTGACAGGACCACGCACGCCTACAGATACACCCTCACCTTTGTCAGCCTTAAAGGCAAAGACCTGTCCGAAGCTGCGTACATCCATCCATGTTTCGCAAGCAATCTTTGCATATTTTACCTTGTCCTTTGCTTTTTCTGCTTCTTTTAATTCCTTAACGCTTTCAGCACGTTCCCTGAGACTTGCAAACCCGTCAACATTTTTGTCATCAGACTGAACAAATATCGATTCTCCCATATCTAGCAATCTGTTGCGAATTTTTCGCTTAATACATACATCTGATATTTCACCATAACCCTTATAGGTTCTTCTTGGCATATTGCCACATAGCGGATCTCCATTTGGATTTGCATTCTTGCATGTAATAATAGCTACAAAATCAATCTTATTTTTCAATACCGACATAATCATAACCTCCCTTTATTTCACTTCATTTGCTATATTTTCATCAACTGTATTGGCTTCCTTATCTTTATTTGGACGCATCAGATTTTGCTGTGCATAAAAACCTAATGCCAAGCGTCCGTCCAAATTCTTTGCCGCTTTAAACTCCTCAGGATCTATCTTTGCTGAAATTTCTGCCAGCATTTTTTGATAATAAGCGGCCAATCCTCCAAGCTTTGCCATATAAGGTGCCAGCATTTTTGATATGATCTCCCAAGTTTGACATGGATGCTCTGAAAATTTTGTAAAATACCTCATGGCACAGGTTGTCCTGTTTTTTCTTTCCTCATTGGTATATGTTCGTTTTTCCAAGGCATCAGCAACAGCCAACATCCTTCCGCAAAGATATGCCAGGCTTTCTTCCTTTGGATTAACTTCCACAGTCCATTCCTCCTTACCTTCGGATTTTTCATAATAATACTTTTTTAGCAAAGCACAGCATATGCTAAGCACCTTTTGCCAGTTGCCCGCATTTTTGTAGTTCTGCGGATGACATACATTTTTGAAAGCGCTTTTAACAATATCATAAGGTAACGGAGCCCTATCAATAATGCAGGGCAATATTCTTTCAACTACATTTTTAAGTAACTTGTCATCCAGCTCCAAGAAATTTGTCCGTTCAATTCCAAATGCGGCCAAAGCTATATCCTTTGGTGATGGAGCTCCATAGAACTCAACAGGCATCTTATCCTCTGAAAATCTATATCGATGCTTCCATGCACATACAATGTGCCAATATTTAAGATTGTCTATAAGCTCATTTGCCAGCATTTCACGATAAAAGGTTATTGCCAGTCTGCCTACAGTGGCTGCATCCAAAGCCATTATTACAATTCTGTCTTTATAGTCCAGATTTGCCTTATAACCTGCAAGCGCAAGCTCTAATTGCCGGGCAAATTCCTGTGCGGTATATGCCTGAGGTTTATTATTTTTAAAGAACAAATCATAGCTGTCCTCCAGCATATCGGGTACTTTATAGCCCTTGGGATTCCACGCAACAAAAACCCTGCCTCCAAAATTACTCCCCTGGTTTTTAATCAGCCATTTCAAAGCATTATGAGCCCCCTGTGACACCTCATAACTGACAGTGGCAGCTTCAGATGCATCATAGAATCTGCCGCGAAATGTAAAACCCGATTTATCATTGGCTGATATAAGCTTTGCCTTATCAGCTGTATTGCGTATCTTCGCCGGGTGATTGCTTGAGCAGCTTTTTAGCTCGCCTGAAACATAGCAAAGCTCTTTACCGGTAGGTCTTGACAGATAGTATTTTATATAGCTTTGCCTAAGGCTTTCATCTTCCCATATTTCTGCTTTATTATCCACCCCGATTACCTTAAATCGTACAAATGCATCGCTTTGATTGCCCTGCACTACTTTGAATATAGCCGGTGCATTATTCTTGTCAGGATATTTGGTGTAAAGTTTTCCGCCGGGATCACAATGCAACACTTTATATTGCACCAAATCTGATATGACTGTTCCTTTTTTTAGATAGTTGTATATGATCTTTACCTTTGGGTGTGAATATTCCGAATTGCACCAGTCCTCCAAATCCTTCATATATTCTTTGTAGAATTCTTCACCCTTTTCACCACCGAACCTTGTATAATCGGCAGCTATATACTGAAGCTTATCCATTAATGGATGATTTTTGGGGTGAGTTCCAGTCCTGCCGGCCGATTCTTCCGTACACGGAATTATGGTTTCCGCATTTTCCTTGTCTACTACTTTTGCATCTGCTATCTCACTTCGCTCATTTATAGTTATTTCTATATGGCAATTCTGAGTAGTATGGGCAATTGGAAGCAACTTCTCATAAAGGCCTGATTCCGACATGTTTCTATATGTTTCATATAACACACCAAGCCAACTCATAACCGCTCCTCCTCATAACCGACGAGCAAACCTTCCTCCTGCAAGCCTCTGAAATTAATGCCATATTTAAAGCTCTTCATTTTCATAGGCCTTATTTCCTTCACAACCGGGCATTCCTCCGGTCTGCAAAACTCTATCACTCCGTTAACCATCTTAGGCTTCCAGAATCTGGCCAAAAACTTTCCCTCTCCATTATCATCAGGGTATGAGAAGCTATGAAACTGCAAGCCGAATTCCATAACCCCGTATTTATCATAAAAGCCTTCATCCTGGTCAAAGTTATAAGGTTCTATATAGGCGGCACATTCACGAGTTCCAAGAAAAATGTCCCGTCTGCCCCCTCTTTCAAGGCAGCGCTTGGCAATCCAGTAATGCTTGTGTTCATTATAGTCATCTGCAAGATCCGGACGATTGGTATTCTGTATAAAATGTGCCTTTACCACATATGACACATCTGCAAGATATGTAGCATAGCTTAGGTCATTACCGCCACCATAGTTTATAGGACGTAGTCCCTTTGATTCTGTCCTGATTGGATTAAGTACCCGAACCGCGTCAATTACCCATTTGATCGTAGGCTTCCAGTAACAGCTCTCAGTGATCCCTACCAGTGCCTGGTAAGTCGGTATAAAAAGACTGGTTTTTTCACCTCCTATACGCGTAATAGGATCCGAAAAGAGTGCATATTTGCCATATACACGATAAGTAATGCTATTTTCCATCCTCTTCTCCTTTCTCTAATATGATTAAAATCGTTATAATGTCTAGTGGGATTATTGTGATGATGTCTAAGAAATTAGGATTTATCAAGAGTCCCGAGAAACTAGAAATATCTAGTATATTTTTTAAAATAATTATATTGTAACGACTTAAGTATATATTAGTTTCCTAATATTGTCAATACTATTTTGAAATAAATTATATTTTTTGTATTTTTTGAAGAAATAAAAGAAAATATGTTATTTACCAGAATTCTATGTTATAATTAATTGTCATCACATTGTAATATAATAGTGATGTGGATTGAAATTAAAACAATTATATTGTCGGAGTCTAAAGCTGCCCATTGAATAAACTTGGCAGCTTTAGCTCTTTCTTTGTACTCTGGCCTATTTTTAATAAATCGCCGGCTCCATTAGCCTTCCTTCAGTCACAAGCCCTAACACCGGATCATAAAATCTCCCGTTCAATACTAAAACCCCACTGTTTGGTACAATTTCAACCGCTCCCTGCTCCGCTAATTTTTGATATGTAGCCTTAGAAATATTGACAGAATATTGCTGCAACTCTCTTATTAATTGCTTGTCAGGATATTTTAATGAGCTATCCTTCAGTATCTGTATCAGTCTTTTACCGTCTTCAAAAGGAACCAGAACGGATGTGTCATTATCATCAATTACCTTAAAATGCCTTGATGCCGTCCGAAATTGGTATTGCAGTATTGTTGGGCATCTTTCTCCAAAGCGGTAATAATACTCATCGGTTCTCTTAATATATGACAGCTTTTCCAATATAGTTGATTTTTCATTTTTTATAGGATAATCCATTTGCTTACTTATATTACTGAGCTCATAATAATTTTCATAATAATAGCTGAGAGCTTTAGGTGATAGAAGGTCATGATCAAATTGCTCCGGATCATATAAGTATTTATCCAGCACCGCCTTTGTTGCTTCCTCGCCACATCTGATGGTATCAAGCGAACCCAGATCCTCATCTTCTATCTGCACAATATAGGCCTCTTTAACCTCACCTTCCCCATGCCGGTTTCCTCTGCCTGAAGCCTGGGCAATGGATTCCAGCCCGGCAATATGTCTGATTACGGAGGAAAAGCTAATATCCACACCTGCTTCAATCAACTGTGTACTTACACATATAATATGTTTATCTTCTGCCAATTTTTTTTGCATTTCAGCAATTATAAACCTACGGTGAGCCGGACACAGATTTGTACTCAAAAAATAAAAGTGAACATTTGGGTCATCGATACAGTTCTTAACTTCTTTGTAAACCCTTTCAGCCATACCTTTTGTATTCATAATAATTAGAATACTTTTATTTTCTTTCTTTATCTGCTTTACAAACTCCCCCAGTTCTGATACATTCATTCCCCCCTTCTTTATTGCGGGCTTAACTTCAATGCGCTTAAACGCCTTAAATTTCTCTTCCAAATCGCTTATTATCTCACCATCAACAAAAATTCTATGTTCAACCCGATCCAAATACGGCTGGGTGGCAGTACAAAGAATAACCGTATTCCTGCATTCTCTGTGCAAATAATTAATGGTTTTGTTGAATAAGGAGATACAATTTATTGGTAATGCCTGTATTTCGTCAAAAATAAGAATAGCTTCTGTAATATTGTGAAGGCGTCTTATACTCTGCGTCCCTCCGGCAAATAATGTATTTAAAAACTGAACCATAGTTGTGATAATGATAGGAGTTGTCCACTGCTCTGTTAATAGCCTGTAATATTCCCACTTTTCATCACTATTGTCATTATTGTTATTTTCATAATTGAAATCCTCATGTATCACATTTGAATGATGCTCCAGCAAATAATCGCCTGCATCTAACGCATTTCTTATAACAGCTGCATTTTGTTCAATAATTGAGGTAAATGGAAGCACATAGATAATCCTCTTTTTATGATACTTTCTTGCATGGTTAATAGCATATCTTAAGCTGGATAATGTTTTTCCACCCCCAGTTGGCACAGTTAAAGTATAAATTCCCTCCGGCTTGTCCCCATAATCACTGCATTGTTTCCATATATCCTGTCGCAGGCTATGAATTCTGCTTTCCAAATCACCTTTTGTTACCTTTTCTTGCAAGCTTTTCTCTGTAACAGACAGTCTTTTGTCAAAAACATCCCATAGTTCGCTTATCTCTGCCTCATTTATACGTTCTATAATATTATTTTTCTGCATAAAACAGTATGTATCATAGCGATCGGCATCAATCAGGCAGCTATACAGTATTTTAACTAATAAATGCAGTTCAAACTGATCCGGCTCTTTTTTCGATTGCATAAATTTACGAAATTCCTCTGATGATTTTTGAAAAATCTCCTCCATTTCAGTCTGGGTCAGCACCCGCTCAAATAGCATGTTACAGGCTTCTGTATATGCTTTAACTTCGTTTGGATCATCTGTTTTGCACCTGTTAACCAGTTTACAATCCAAATCATCTGTAATATAGTCCTCCAAACCGCCATGATGATAACAAATCACCATTGCCAATATTTCCAGCATAACCTTATCAAATATATTATTCTGGGGATAACGTTTATACAAAAATATTGCACCATATTTGCCATGCGGAACGGTTTTGCTTAAGGGTGGCAGACCCTCCTTCTCCCTCCGTATTCCTTCAGTTATATACTCACGAAATTCACTTGTATATTTGCCTAAATCATGTAGTATTCCCAGTAATCTACCAGTCCATTCAAAGCCATGCTCCTTTGCATATCCTGAGCACAGCTTGCCAACACCAATCAAGTGTTCTTCAACTGTTTGAATCTGATCATCAATTATTCTGTAATGAGCAGGATAGATTACATTATCCATTTTTGACCTCCTGAATTTAAATGCTTTAATATATTTTCATTTTACCATATACCCTGTCCGTAAAATGTCCGATATTTAAAAATTTTTATTCTTTTTTATAAATGAAATTATGTGTTACTAATACATCTTAACATTCCTGTTTATTTCCCATATATCAAGCCATATTCCAAGCAGTTCCTTCAAGCTTTGCCAAGAATATAACAAGAAAATATGTTCGATCTTTCTTGCTTAATATTAGCCGGTGTTGTATAATATGGGAAAATGAGCATATTATGTACACACCAGCTTTTGCTCTTAAGCCAAGGCTTTCAGGAGGGGTAAGATGAGCGAAATGTACAGGCCCTATAAAATTCCATCAAATAATCCGTCTCATGGAAGTAAAACAGAGTCGGAATCCTATAACAGCAATCTGTCTGATAAGAAGCCTGAATTATCATTTTCCTATGACCAGCACTTTGCCGAAATTGAGATAAATGGTAATGCAAGCTCATCATACAATTCCGCTCCTGTCCCCAGTCCAGCTTATCCGGCAATGGATCCAAAGCGCCGGCTTTTTAAGGAAATGCGGGAGATTGCCTGGAACAATCATTCCTCCTATGTTTATAACCTGAAATTTTACAACAAGAATACACAGCATGAAAACTCCAGGGTTTTTTATAAACAGGCGGTATTTATGAAGGATTTTGAGGATGATTATACAGACTGGGTTAGCTTCTCATCATACTATCCCTATTATCAGCTGATGAATTATGAGCAGCTCAGAACATATTTTAGCTGGCGAAGCCTGGTGCGAACGGGTATTGTTGAGGAGATATCCCTTTCATATGTATTTGTTTATATCTACGAGCTATTGAATAATATCGGGATAGATGATCCGGCTGACGGCCTTAAGAAGCTGATGTCCTTCAGAAAAGCATATAAGAGGCATGATGCCACCATTGATAAATACCTGATTAAATGGATTAAGGACTATTATGTATATTATCAGCTTGAGGATTCATTTAAGGATTTTATATACGAGTATAATCTGGAGGGGCATTTTCCTGAGATACTGGAATATGAACCGGATCTGAAAGGCGATTTTGAAAGCCTTTGTGAGCTTTCAAAATATAATATCCGTCAGTCGGCCTTTTATAAGTCAAACAGCTCCCTTGTCAGTGAATGCCTTGAATTTGTTGTAAACAGGCTGAAAAGCATTTTAGCTGATGCCGGTCTAAATCTCTACAATTTTATTTATGAAATCTCCAATAAAAAAACAGCCTGGACTCCCTTTAAAGGGGCTCTCTTTTATCCAAGGCTGAAGCAGCCTGCAAAAACAATAATCCTGTCCCTTAATGAGGCTTATATATGCGAGCAGAATATGTGGTTTCTTAGCTCCCTGGTTTGCACTAACAGCGGCAGGCAGCTTATGACATATATTTTTAAGCAGACGGAGGCTGTTTTAAGAACGGTCACAGGCTACAAGCATAAGCTCAGTGTCGGCACAGATATTATAGACGGCAGTCTGCTGCAAATGCTGGCTAATAAGGGCATTTCCATAGAAAAGACAGTTACGGATGCTGTGAAGGACTTTCACAGAGAAAAGAACAAAATTGTTGTTTCTGTTGATCCAAATGCATTAAGCAGGATAAGAACAGAGGCCCTGTACACTCAGCAAAAGCTTATTGTGCCTGAGGATGCTGCTTATAATTCCGCCCATATGCCGGATATATTCAGCTGGTTAAATAATAATGTATCCGTTTCAGACAACAGCTTAACAGCAGCTAATACAGCTGCCAATACTGCTGGCTCAGCGGATTTATCAAATAGTCGGATTCATATTGCCTCTGCCTTGACAGACAAACAGTCAGACGAAAAATCATCCTCCTTATCAGATGATTTTCTGGCTAGCTCTCCGGTACTCGAATCAGGCAAGCTGCTGCAAAAGGGCGCATCAGCCTTACATGAAACTGAACCTCTCAATATGTCGCTCCCTTCAGGCTTTCAAACCGCTGCCTCACCATCTTTATCAGCCGGACAAGCTGCCACACCTTCATCATCCGGCTCAGCCGCCTCACCTTCCTTACCAGCCGACCAAGCCGCCACACCTTTATCATCCGGCTCAGCCGCCTCACCTTCCTTACCAGCCGGACAAGCCACTGCGCCCTCCTTATCATTTAGCCAACACACCACACTATTTCCAGCCGGACAAGCCTCCGCACCATCCTTATCATCTGTCCAAGCCGCCTCAACATCCTTATCAGGTGGCTGGACAAGCTTAAGGCAGGCTCTGACCGATGTTGAAATTGCTGCCCTGTCAGCCGTTCTTGAGGGCGGGCACGATATGAAGCGGTTTGCCGATGAGCACGGAATTATGCTTGAGGTACTGGCAGACAGTATTAACGAGAAAGCCTTTGATCATATAGGTGACAGCATACTGGAGCTAGATGACAGTATGATTATTTATGATGAGTATTTAGAAAATGTAAAGGCCATGGTGATAGATGAATGAATAATCAGGTTCCGTTACGAATTGCAAATGTTTTGATAAATGCCCTTAAGGGGGGTGTAGTTCCCCGGATTGGACTGGAGTACATTACCGTGGGACGGGCTCAGGAAATCAATGCCCTATTGCATGATATTGATATGATAGCCGAAGGGGGAGCCTCCTTCCGCTTTATCGTCGGCAAGTACGGAAGCGGCAAGAGCTTTCTTTTGCAGACCATAAGAAATTATGCCACCGCAAGAGGCTTTGTGGTTGCCGATGCAGACCTTTCCCCGGAAAGGAGATTTGCCGGTACCAAGGGTCAGGGGCTGGCCACTTATAAGGAGCTTATTAAAAATCTTTCCACAAAATCCAAGCCGGACGGCGGTGCCCTGCCTCTTATTCTGGAAAAATGGATTTCCGGAATCCAGTCAAGCGTTAAGGCACAGACCGGTGCCGAGGGGGATGAATTTTACTCTTTAGTGGAAAGACAGATATATTCCGTTACGGAATCACTTGAAGGTATGGTTAACGGCTTTGAGTTTGCCAAAGCCATAGTCGCCTACTGGCGAGCTTACCGCAACGATGATACAGCCACAAAATCCAATGTTTTAAAATGGTTCCGCGGTGAATACGCCTCGCGCAAGGAAGCCAGGGACGAGCTTAATATTAATTTCATAGTCACCGATGAGACCTGGTATGACTTTTTAAAGATATTTGCAGTCTTTCTGGTAAATGCCGGTTATAAAGGGATGCTGGTTATAATAGACGAGCTTGTTAATATCTTTAAAATCCCCAATGCCATTACCAGGCAAAATAATTACGAAAAAATCCTTACCATGTATAATGATGTGCTGCAGGGAAAGGCAAAGCATATCGGCTTCTTGATGGGAGCCACTCCCCAGTGCATTGAGGATAAATATAAGGGGCTTTTCAGCTATGAGGCCCTGCGCTCAAGGCTTGCCGAAGGGCATTTTGCCACAGAGCAGCTGAAGGATTTGTCCGCACCGATAATACGCCTGCAAATGCTTACCCAGGAGGAGATGTATGTCCTGGTTGAGAAATTAAGGGATATTCATGCCCAGCTTTACAATTACACACCCAACCTGGGTCATGAAGAGCTGCTGTATTTTCTGACAGTTGAATATAATCGGGTTGGCGCTGCAACACATATCACTCCCCGTGAGATTATCAGGGATTTTATTGAACTGCTGAATATCCTGCACCAGAATCCCCAGATAAGCATATCGGAGCTCCTTGGCAGCAACAGCTTCCAGATGGCAAAGGGAGGCCTCTCCGATGAGGAAATTCATGCAGATTTCCTGGAGTTCGAGCTATAGAATAAGCATACTTTAAGAATATAATCAAAAAGAAATATTTAATAAGATATAATCAAAAGGATATAATCGATAAGATATATCCCGGCAACAGTTCCCTGTAGAGGGAAGTCCCTAAATTGGATAGCCCTTAAAATATGGAATCTCTAAAATAGGAAATCCCCATAAATTGAGATATCCATGAATTTGAAAAGATATAAATTAGGAAAGTCCCTAAATAGGGGACAGTAAAACTACTACAATCATGTGAGGCGGAATATAAAATGAACGCTTTTGACAGACTTGCCCCCTTTATACAAGATTTTATATATCAGAACAAATGGGAGGAGCTGCGAGCTATCCAGGTTGCAGCCTGTGAGGTTATATTTGACAGCGATGACAATCTGCTGCTTTCCTCCGGAACTGCATCCGGCAAAACCGAGGCAGCCTTTTTGCCTGTTCTGACAGAGCTGTATAATAAGCCCTCCCGCTCGGTGGGGGTAATGTATATTTCCCCACTGAAGGCACTTATTAATGATCAATTCAAGAGGCTTGATCAGCTTCTTATCGAGTCCAATATTCCTGTATGCAAATGGCACGGAGATGCCTCCATCAGCAAAAAGAATGAGCTTGTCAAAAATCCTAAAGGCATTATACAGATAACTCCTGAATCCCTGGAAAGCCTGCTGACCAATAAACGGGGCGCCTGTCTGTCAATGTTTTGCGACCTGAGATTTATTATTATCGATGAGGTCCACTACTTTATGCGTGATGTCAGGGGCATTCAGCTGCTGTGCCTGCTGGAGAGGCTGCAGCGTCTTACCGGTGTTATTCCCAGACGTATAGGGCTGTCGGCCACTCTCGGTGATCTTTCCCTGGCGCAGGCCTGGCTGAGCACCGGTACAGGACGGGCATGTACCGCTCCCGTAACAGATGAGGGAAAAAGGCGCATAAGACTCCATATCGAACGCTTTGTAAATCTTCATGATAAACGGGATTTGCAAAACAGCGACAGCAGCGACAGCACCATAAGCGGTGGCGATACAGGCAACAGGGAGCATTTTGAATACCTCTTCAAGATGACTTTGGATAAGAAAACCATTATTTTTACCAACAGCCGTGAAGAGACGGAGTATGTTATAGCCAATCTCAAGGAAATAGCGAAGAAAAACAAAGCACCGGACGTCTATCGTGTTCATCATGGCAATGTATCGGGCCTTATCAGGGAGGCCACCGAGGATGAGATGAAATCATCAGATGAAAAGATTGTCACCGGAGCTACCGTAACACTGGAGCTGGGTATTGATATAGGTTCTCTTGATCAGGTAATTCAGGTGGGTGCTCCGCTGTCGGTATCCAGCTTTGCACAAAGACTGGGCAGATGTGGAAGACGCGGGCAGATACCGCAGGTTTTATTTACATTTGTGGAGGACATCAGAATTAATTCCGAGGATGCCCTGGGGCCGATTAATTGGGATTTTATCCGTACAATTTCAATCATTGAGCTTTATACCAGGGAGCATTGGATTGAACCCTTATACCCTCTCAATCATGCCTACAATTTATTGTATCATCAGACCATGAGCCACTTAAAAAGCAATGGTGAGCTGTCACCGGCAAGGCTTGCCCAGGATATTCTGTCCCTGGGATGCTTTAAGCATATTTCTCAGGATGATTACCGTGTTCTCTTAAGGCATCTGCTGGAAATTGAACAGCTGCAGCAGACGGAAAACGACGGTCTGATCATCGGGCGTGAGGGAGAGAAAATTGTTAACAATCATCATTTCCTTACTGTCTTTATCGCACCCGAATACCTGCTTGTTAAGGAAGAAAACCGCACAATCGGTACTGTAGACAAGGTCTATCCGGTAGGAGTACGCTTTGCTCTGGCAGGACTCACCTGGGAGACGGTTGATGTAAATGTCAAGTCCAAGGTCATCTTTGTAAAGAGAGTTCCCGGAATATCGCTGGTTGACTGGGATGTGGATTTTGAGGTTGATCTTCATACGGTGCTTGTGCGTAAAATCCGCAGTGTGCTGAAAAGCGATATATTTTATCCCTACTTAAGCGAGCGCTGCCAGGAAAGATTGATTGAGATTCAGTATATAGCAAGAAACAGCGGTATACTGGATAATCTGGTCACACCCCTTTCAGAAAAAAAGTATGCCATATTCCCATGGGTGGGCACCAGACAACTTCGCACCCTTCATTATGCCTTGCTGCACAGGAAAATTAAAAGCCGCCATCCCTGGCCCTCCTGTCTGTATCTTGAGGTAATCTTTAACGGAAGCACAGGGGAGCTTGAAGACATTATCAGGGATATTTTGCGTTCAGATTTGGATCTATATGAGCTGCCCCTGCCTGATAAGATTCAGATAAAGGGCAAGTATAATGAATTTATTCCCCCTGTCCTGCTCAGAAAACAGTTTATTGAAGATTATCTGGATTTTGAAGGTTTGAAAAATGATATAATGATATAAAAATCAGGCTTCTAAGTTTGAACCCTGACAATCAATCTTAGAAGCCTGATTTTATGAGTATATATTGCCTGCGCTCAGCCAAACCTTTGTCTGCAGGCATGAGCTTAAATTCACATTTACCATTATATTAGCTACTTATTTTCATTTATAAAGGCTTCAACGATATCCAGCACTTCCTTGCTCCAGAATGCAGGACCACCGTGATCAGCTCCATTTATTGCATAAAAATCCACCTTCTTGCCGCAGCCTATGAGCTTTTCATACAGCTTAACGCTTTGCCCGAAGGACACGATCCTGTCGCTTGTTCCATGGAATATAAGAACCGGCGGAACAAGCTTGTCCTTGCTGATATGATTCATTGCGATTGTCGGCTGGGCAAGCTCCGGATGCTCACTCACATCCTTGCCCCCGATAAACTGCCCCTCCGGGCTGTCGGGCTTTTGATGATTTTGCGTACTCGGGAAACCTTCCGGGTCAGTAATGTCGGTTACACCATAATAATCAATGATTCCCTTGACGCTGCAGCTATACTCATTATAATCCTCTGTATCGAAAATATTGTCATTGCAGGTCAGCCCTGCTAAAACTGCGGTATGTCCGCCTGAGGAATCTCCCCAGATAAATACCTGCTCAGGATTGATGCCGAATTTGTCAGCGTTCATGCGCAGGAAGCGGATTGCTGTCTTGGCATCCTGCACCTGGGCCGGGAAGGGACTTATGCCAGAATGCCGATACTCCACAATGGCAGCTACATAACCCCTTTGCGCAAAGCGTGCCAGCTGGGGCACATTCACATGGCAATTCTGCTTGAACCAGGCCGAACCCTGCACAAATACCACCAAAGGAAATCGCTTTCCTTGCATCATAGGGTTAAATGGAGTAATTATCTGCAGCTTCAGCTCCACGCCATTTCTCGTTACATATGTAACATCATTAAAATATGCACAGTCTGTCTCATTTCCACTGGGTATAATCTCTTTAAACTCGTATTCTTTTCCCTGTATTTGATATCTGAACATCTGAATCCTCCAATTTCAATATAATACCTCATGGCAAATAATAACAGAAAGCTGCGAAACATTCAACCTTCCTATAGTAAATTACAGCATAAATCCTACAATTAGCTTCTTAATTATATCTCATTTATATTTCAATTAACCTCTCTAATTACATTTCTTATACTTCGGTTTCAGCCTCCAGCGCATTCTCCCGGGCGCTGATTGCCTTAATCCATTTTCTGCTTCTGAGTCTGAACAAACACCAAACTGCCTTGACTACCTGATCAATCTTCAAACAGATATAAATCCAAAAGGCCGGCAGATGCCATACCAAGCCTGCTATATATCCCAGAGGTATTGACAAAATCCACAGATACAGTATATCTGCCACCATCAGGAACTTGGTATCTCCGCCTCCTCTGAGAACACCCTTTGTCATAATGCTGTTGGTGGACTGGAATACAACTATAAATGCAATTGCCCTCATCAGCTGCCTTGCCATTTCCTTGGTTTCATCCGTAATATTGTAGAGATTAATTACAAATTCATTTATTGAAAGTATTATGCCACCGGCTATAGCACCTATTACAATTCCCAGCATGAAAAATGTAACAGCCTGTCTTTGTGCCTTTTCCTTGTGCCCTTCACCCAGGGTATGACCGGTAATTATGCATCCCGCATGGCAAATGCCTTGTATTAATACAGTACTTAGCTGTTGGGTCACAACCGTTATCGAATTGGCGGATACAAAGTCCTTACCTATCCTTCCCATTACCATTGCTACGGCAGAATTGCCGAAGGCCAGCAGCATATCGGATACAAATACAGGAATGCTGATAGAGATATAGTTAAATATCAGGGAACGGCAGCTCATAGTCAGGTCCTTAATGCGATACTGAATTTTCTTATCAATAAAGAAGAAGTAACCACCTATAAACAGAAATTCAAAGGCTCGACCAAGCATTGTGGCAAGAGCCGCACCCTCAACACCCATTTTAGGCGCACCAAAATGTCCATATATCAGCATATAATTCAGGAATATATTAATAAACAAGGCTCCAAGAGAGCTATACAAGGGAATCCTTACCTGTCCCACACTTCTTAATACTATCGTCAGGGTCAGGGACAAGCCCAGGAGAATGTAACACGGTACCATCCATTTTAAGTAAAGGATACCCTGTTCTATAACCTCCAACTCTTTACTATACATTCTCATTATAGAACCTGGCGCAATCAAGGTTGCTGCCATAAATATAGCCGCAAAGAGGACGCAGATTCTCAGCATGATGGTTACCGTTTTCTTTAGGGACTGTTTATCCTTCATTCCCCAGAAACGGGCGGTTAAAACACTAGCCCCCATCGATATACCCATACATCCTATATGAAAAATGCCGGTAAACTGATTGGCCAATGCAGTACCTGACAGAGCATTCTCGCCTAAGGAGCCAACCATGATGTTGTCCGCCATGTTAACACCTATACTGATCAAACCCTGCAGGGAAATGGGAATTGCTATTGCCGCTGTCTTCTTGTAAAAGCTTTTGTCTCTGACGAATAAACTCAATTGTTACATCCTTTCAATTTATGTATTTTCGTATATGCAGTATAAATCGAGAGAAGCTCTCCCTGATAAATATACAGCTAATATTTTGCTAAATCGTTTTAACAAATCTATCTTATACAATTCTTGATTATATGTCAATTAAATTCAGCTAAAATATATTAGGTTTTTGAGCTTATCTCTCAATTTTCGTTGTCAATGCAACCGAATCTGCACAGCATTAACATGCTCCCCGGTATGCTTATATCGTCTATGAAATGCCGGATATATTTTCTGTATGGCAAAAGAATAACGGGTAAACCGCCATTTTTCATGGTGATTTACCCGTTTGGGCTGTATACAAGTTTAGGAATTTAAAACTGAGTTTATTTTACGGTTATATTTTTCAGACTGCCGGAAATCAGGCCATGTGTTGCTGTAATATTGGCCTTTCCTTTAGCTACAGCCTTAACTGTTCCCTTTGACACTGTCAGAACCTTTTTATTGGATGACGTATAAGAAGCCTTGCTTGTTACATCCTCCTTTTTACCATCATTAACATTAAGTCTTGTTACCTTCAGCTTGGCGGTAGCCTTTACCTTCAGAGAATTACCCTTGATAGGGCTGATAGTAAGGGTATCCTTAATATCCATATCACGCTTAATCTCCGATTGAGTCAGGGCATAATTGTATATACGAAGCTCATCTATCTTGCCCTTGAAGAAGGTTCCGCTAATTGAGTCAGCTCCTATCCAGAGGGGTCCGCTGGAGTTGGAAATATCACCGTCAAAGGGCTGCGCTGAAACAAGCTTGCCATTTATATAAATCTTGACGGTATTATCATCCTTGCTGGTCGTTTCCCCGTCACTGCCCTTATAGGTAACAGTGTAATAGAACCATTTTCCATAGCTTGTAACATCGTCATTTATACTGAATTCATGAATCTCTCCATCACTGTCAAAGTTGGCCAGGGATACCATCTCACGGCCATACCAATCCTGCAGAATATATGAGGGGAGTTTCTTGTTATGGCTTTCACCGTATTTTGCCACTATAGGCTGATTGGTGTCTGACTTCTCTTTATATATCCATGCGCTGATAGTAAAGCCTCTGTCCAGATCCAGCCAGTCGCTATCCTGTACCTCTATATAGCTGGCACCATTTAATACTGCACATTTTCCTGCATAGGCATACTCATATTTTATTCCGCCCTTGGAGCTGATTTCTATTCCGTGATGATCAAATCCTGAGGAATCCTTAAGATCTCCGTTGAATTTATAATAAGCAACCAGTGCCTTGGTCTTATTGATCTTGCCTGCGTTAGGATTTTTTTCAGATACAACCTCATCATACAAATCCTCAATCTCACTGTAGCTGAGTGCCTTATTGTATATTCTCATGTCATCCAGAACGCCCTTAAGGAAATTGTCAGTTACCATAAAGTAGGCATAACCGATGTGCAAAGGCTGGGATGAATTCTTGATTGAAGCACTCTTTAACTCACTCTTTACCAGCTGCTTATCATGGTATATTCTCACGCTTTTGCCGTCATAGGTTGCGGTAATCAGAGTCCATTTCTGAATATCCACCTGTTGACCGGCGTTAATAAAATGCTCTTCTTCTCCATCGTAGAAGCTAACTGACGGGATGAGATGCCACCATTCATAAACACCATAAGTGAAAGGCTCATGCTCGTCACCGTACTTTATGACGTAAGGAACACCGCCCTCCATATAATCCCCTTTCCTCATCTCATCCTTATATACCCAGAATGAGATGGTAAACGCATCAGAAAGATCCAACGAATCACTGTCATCAACCTCAATATAGCTCTTACCGTCAAGTTTAACACCTTTATTTAACACACCATCAACAAAGGTCACACCACTTTTTCCACCTATTGCAACACCATGGTTTCCAAAAGGTGAGGAATCCTTCAGATCTCCGTCAAACTTCCAATGAGCCACCAGCCCTCTGTAGTCTCCAATCGAATTAGTCTTACTCACGGAAGCTTCCTCTTCATCGCCATAGTCGTCCAATTCCTCTTCATAATAATCCTCTTCATCCGCAAATATAACCCCTTCAGATAAGAAGCTGGTTGAAGCTAATAAAAAAACTAACATAAAAGCTAATAGCCTTCTAACTATTTTCATATGAACGGCCTCCTTATTGAATATATGGTAGATTACTGACTCTTAAAGCAATCAATAATTATTCTATGACACGTTTTATCCTGTGAATAGTTACAATATCATTATACTTTGTAAGGAAAGTATTATTTTTGTCTTAAAGAGGCTTAACAGCTGTCATATTTTTTTGAATCTTTTCACTAATACCCGGATTCACCCTTAACTATTTTTTATATCATATTGCACAAATTTATTTTTTTAGATTTTATATACATATTATGTAGATTTTATACTGATGCTGTAGTATAATGTTGCCTATAGTATAATTTTTCCAATTAGATAATTAAAGGTTCAAATAATATATACATACAGGAGGAAATCGTATGAAAAGAACCCACAGCATTAAATTCCGTTTAATTATAACATTTTCTTTACTAGCCATTATTTCCAACCTTTCCGTTGGTTTAATCTCCTCCAGGCTTACCGCAAGCTTATTCATGAAAACCGCCAAGGACCAGACCCTTTCAATGGCCAAAGAAGGAGCCAGGCTTGTAGAAAGCCGTATGCGCACACAGATGGCCTTTCTTGAAGCAATTGCCATGCAGGATGATATCCGTTCCATGAAGCTTGATCAGGCCTCATCTGCTATGACCGAACAAAACAGCTCCATGGAGGAAATCTTTAAATCCAGCGAAAGACTGGCTCGGCTGTCGGAAAACCTTCAGGCTGTTATAAAAAGATTTAAGCTTTAAAAGCATAACCAGAATTATTCAGCCAGATATATATTCTGATTCATTGCGCTGTTGCCTGAGAATGAGGCTGCTGATATTTTCCTTATTAGCGGAATTATTACTATGGAATACAAACAATGATAAAGCATCATAAGCATTAAGATTAAAATAGCGTGTACAGCTTAACAGGCTTGTACACGCTATCTTAATACTATCAATCATTCATTTAAAAAGGTGTCTAATTTTCTGTCTGCCTCTGCAATCAATTTTTCCAAATCAATCTCATCTGCTAGATATTTCTCAAAATCATTTATGAAAACATCATTTGGCAGAGTAAACACAATTTCAGCATTGGAATATATGTTATACAAATCATTATATGTCTGATTATCCGGATACCGGGCTCTGTCCTTAAAGAGGATATATTCATTGTTCTCCATCAGATAATTGCATAGTGAGCTTATATAGTTCAATACTGTTTTTATATTTTTTGAATATGGATTGACACAAATAAATATACTTCTTGCTATATTTGTATTGCTATCATAAATACCAGGCAACCCGCAGACTCTAAGATTGTTATTAAGAGCATGATCGATCATGCCTGCTTGGCCGTAAACTAATGAAAAAATGAAGCTTTCCGTCTCCTTGCTCATAAGCATGTTTGCCACTATCTCAGCACTAACTCTATTAGAATCTACCCTTATATAATTCATATGTTCCTTTAGCAGCGGTGCGAGTTTTCTAAACAGCTGGCTGTCAAAGGTTTTATTCTCCCTGAGATATTGATGCAATACCGTCTCGGTAATTATATAATTTGAATACTCATATTTATTTTCAGCATCCTTATTTTGCTCCAGCAATGCGAGTCTATCAAGAAAAGAATATATATCCGCCTGGGCCGAAAAGTCAATTCCATATTTCCTGCAGTTTTCTTCACTGTAAATCAGGCATGGAATGTCAATCTGAATAGGCAGCATCCATATATCTCCCTCTGCTGTAGTGGCTGCATCCTTAACGTAGGGGAAGCAGGCATCAAGGTATTCCTTAACACCTGAAACATCATTTAATGGATAGAAGGCGCCTTTGTTTTTTATATTCTCCGAAATATCCTGCCGGGAATCAATCAAATAAAAATCATAGCTGTCGTCATAGGATAAAACCGACAGAGCAAAGCTTTCCATAGATGGGTATTCCTTTTCTATCTTATAACCGCATCCAAAGGGAGTATAGGTATAAAAAGTTGAGCTTAACATTTTAATTGTGCTGACACTTTGTATGTAATCCTTATATTTAATCCTTTCAATCCTATTGGAGTTCATAATGTTTGCATAATAAATATAATCACCCCGACACTCTATTTTATTTGCATAGACATAAGGCATCATCTCAATTGTACCTTTGCCTTCCTTCAAAGCTGCAGCAGACAGGCAGTAATGTGAAGTGTTTATATCGCTGTAAATGATATCTTTATTATCATTGTATACTGCAAATGCTGCAAGCTTTCTAAGGTTATGATATAGCTTATCAGAGACTGTATCTTGCTTATCATATTCGATGAAATAATAGCCCTTCTCTTGATCATAGGCATAAAGCAAAAGCCTTCCGTCAGATGTTTTTGATATAGCGACGGGAAATTCTATATCAAGCTCTAACATGCTTTTATTATTTATATCGATTACACCAGCAAACTCACCTGAATAGTAATAATAATCATCGCTATTTGCCAGACTATACTCTTTATTAAGTCTTTTATGATCTATTCCTATAAAATAAATGAAGTCCCCAACAACCACCATCTGACTGATATAGTCCACTCCTGTAAGCTTGTATATCTCTTTTTTTGCTCCTGTTTCATAAACATATTCGTTAAAGGATATCACAGCCGAATCATGGGTATGTAAGCTTTCATCCTCGTTATCACTAATTTCGATTACATAAAATGCACGTTCCTGATCTCCTGCTAATTTGATTATCGGATACTCATCCAATATATAAGATTCTTTTACTTCGCCACTTAGATCCGCCCGATAAATTTTTGATTTAAAATTCGGCTCTTCTGCCTTGAGAGCGGAACTGTCTGTATAGTCACTGGTTTCGCCACCAGCATCATCAAAAACACAATAATATAAGCTTCCATCATCCGCAACATAAAAATCCTGATATTCTTCAAAGGGATATATATAAACACCGTCATGTTCACTATTACTTGAATAATCTGATTTCCTGGTACATGAGCAAAGTGTCACCAGTCCGGCAATTAACAGAAAGGTAAAAGCAATTTTTTTCATTACGCTGCACTCCTGTTCAAAGATTTAGCTAAAGCTATCTGCAATAAAAAGTTCTTAATTAATTATGTCCTTATATGTCAGCCCTTTATCAGATATTATAAGCTCAATGAATTTATAGTTATTATCTTTATCCCGGCATATAGCAAATAACCTGTCTCCACTGGTATTTAACCTGTATATGCTATAATCCGTATTTTCAGAGTAAATTAAATGTATTTCATCATTTTCATCTACTTTAAATAGACTGCCGGCAGCTATGTAAATCTCATCTTTATGCACAATATAATCGTATATCACCACTGTTTTCAACGCTTTGTTATATCCGTCCAATGCACTTTTCTTCAACATTTCACTCGCATCCATAATAATATGATCAGCCTTTGATAGATCATATATTTTTCTGCTGGCATCCTCCAAATTTAGTGTATAAAGTTTGCCATTATGTGTAAAATATAATACATTACCATAAATCGATGGCTTTTCTCTATATCCATCAAATGGCATTACCGTAATTTCATCACTATCATTGTTTTTGCTTCTTAAAACAACTTCATTTTGCTTATCCAGCAAATAATAGTCCTTATAAGGTATAAATAATAATCGACCTATATTATTATTCAATTTATTGCTGTCATGCTCAAGTTGATTGCCGCAGTAGATTTCATAAGCATAACCTGAAGGCTTTTCATAGCTTCCATAAAATATTCCCTCGGAACTTACTAGGAGGCTAAATGCAGCTGTTTCCTTTATCAATTCCAGTTCCTTTGTCTTCAAGTTATATTTATATATTGACTTGTCGTAATCATAGTCACTATATTGAACATTATCATCTTTATAGGCAAGAAAGTATAAATTACCTTCCCACAACTGAATATGGCTTGCCTTCTTGTTTACCAGCAAAGTGCTTTTATCACCCTGTAACTGATAAATGTAATAATCATCGCCATAATTGATATAATATATTGCATTATTATCCGAATCAGAGCATACAAAGCAAGCATAATCCGAGCCATACTTCATATTGGTTCCCAAATTCCCCAGTATGGGCGTCTCAGCATTTGATGTTATTCCCGAAAAACTTGATAAATATGACCAAAAATTGTCCTCGTATTGTGAGTTATATTCTTTATTTTCATCATACTGCGAGTTTTCTTCTATACTTTCAGACCGGTTGCCTTGATCAAAATGATGATCATCTTGCTCCTGTTCGTGAGTTATTATAGAAGTAAAGCCTTTATTACCAGACCGTTCTTTTACTAAATAATCAGGTTTCTTATCCATTGCATCATCCTGTTTATTACATGAAATGAGTAAACAGAAAAGAGTGATGCAAAAAAGCAAAAAACGCTTCATCTCGAACCTCCACTCATCTTAAAGTATACATTATTTGTACAAAAGATCTGTAAGAAGAATAATTATATTCTTCTTACAGATCAAATTATTTATTATTTACAGGAATGTCCTCTTTCATACGAAGGATAAGCAATAACATCTGAACCTGTAAACATACCACATTTCCTGCATCTGTAATTCACCAGATAATAAGGAGTGACTATTTGAAATACACATGTTCTCCATTCTTCTTTAATAATGTTACCATTGGCATCTTTAATAATATTCCAAACATACCGATGATCAGCCGTTACGGTTGTTTCACCTATTTGATATCCAGAATACTGATAACTTTCATGTGGAACACAAACAGCAGCATAAATTGTTGTGGAGTATGCTCCTATTATAATAAAAGAAGTAACCCTCCTTTGTTTTCTATATTTTATCATTTTTTATCTATAATTTCAATACTTTAGTATTATTAAAATATATATCCAGTATTTATATTTACATAATAATTTTTTATAGCACTAATAACATATTGTAATAATTGCATCTGTAGTTATAACTCACTAATTATTGCTAATAAACCTGGTTATCAAAAAAGGCTGCTTAACTGATACTTGAAGCTCAGTCAAACAGCCATATATTAACAATAAATTATTAATGTTAGCTAAGTTAAAAATCTTAAAAGCATGCCCCTGCCTATAATCACTCCAGGCAGCGGGCCAGCCTTTCCTTATCAAGAAGCTTGAAGCTGTTGGCATAAAAATCAATCAGGCCTTCTTCCTTCATTCTTGCCAGCTCCCTGCACATCGAGGTGCGGGATACATTAAGATAGGCCGCAAGCTCTGTCCGGTTAAGCATAATCTGGAACATATTGCTGTTGCGTTCCTGAGCTTCACTCAACAGGAAGCTGGCCAGCTTCTGCCTCATTCCCTTAAAGGCCAGAAGCTCCAGCTTTCTGTTAAGATTCAGATTCTTTTCACCAAGAACAGCCATCATATTCCTGATTAAACTTATATGATAAACGCAGCTGTTACCGCAGGAGCGTATTATTCTTTCATATGGTATGGTAAGGATTTTTGCATCCTCCTTCACCTGAACCGTCACAGGGGAAATGCGCTTTAGTGTGCAGACAATCCCTTCTCCAAACATATCTGCCGGTCCAAGCAGGGCCACTATATGCTTGTTACCCGAAAGGCTCTCCTTGGCAACCTCTATTTTCCCTGAAAGGATTATTCCTATATAATTTACCTCATCTCCTGCAAGAAACACATATTCATCAGCCTCCTGGCTCTTAATCTGTGCTCCCAGGCAGTTCATAAGGCTGGCAAAATCCTTTTCCCCCATATTGCGAAACAGGGCGCATTTTTTTAATATCGGATAATATTGCTCCATAAATTCCTTCCCCTTCTTTGCATGTCTGCCATGTTTTCCCTTATCCATGCATCATTATGAAATCAATTTGTAGCTATGGCTACACTTTTTTACGGTCACATGTATTATACTGCACTTAGCTCAAGGAAATCAATAAAAATTTAAAATACAGGCCGAAGGGCGGAAAGGAAATTAGATTATGGAGAATTTGATGTTTTGTTATCAATGTCAGGAGACAGCCGGCTGCACAGGCTGTACAAAATTCGGAGTTTGCGGCAAATCACCCGATTTGGCCAGAATGCAGGATTTGCTCGTCTATGTTACAAAGGGACTTTGTGCAGTAACCACCAGACTCAGACAGCAGGGTCAGAGCGTATCTGCAGAGGTAAACCACTATATTACAATTAATCTCTTTACAACCATCACCAATGCAAATTTTGATAATGAGATTTTTTATAGGAGAGTTGCTGAAAGCTTAAGAATTAAGGATGAACTGCTTAAAAAGGTAGAAAATGCAGATACCCTTCCCGAAGCAGCCTTGTGGTCTGCCGCAAGACGTGACGAGATGGATGAAAAGTCATATCAGGTTGGAATTCTTACCACAAAGGACGAGGACATAAGAAGCCTCAGGGAATTGATCATATATGGCTTAAAGGGCCTGGCCGCATACATGAAGCATGCAAATGAATTAAATTATGACAGCGAAGAAATCTGCGCCTTTATGCAAAAGGCTTTGGCTGCTACTTTGGATGACTCTTTGACTGTCAACGATTTGATTGCTCTTACAATGGAAACAGGAAAATTCGGCGTTGACGGAATGGCTCTGCTGGATGCAGCCAATACCGGCACTTATGGCAATCCTGAGGTAACCAGGGTTAACATTGGTGTAAGAAACAGACCCGGAATCCTTGTTTCAGGTCATGACCTGAGGGATCTGGAGCAGCTTCTTGAGCAGACACAGGGAACAGGCGTGGATGTTTATACCCATTCCGAGATGCTTCCCGCCCATTATTATCCCGCATTCAAGAAATATGACAACTTCGTCGGCAATTACGGCAATGCCTGGTGGAAACAAAAGGAAGAGTTTGAGGCCTTCCGTGGTCCTATTCTTATGACCACAAACTGCGTCGTACCTCCGGCTGCATCTTATAAGAGCAGGCTATTTACAACAGGCGCCGCAGGAGTAGCAGGCTGTGTCCATATCGACAGGGATGAAAACGGCCATAAGGACTTCTCTCAGATTATTGAGCTTGCCAAGACCTGCGAGCCTCCGACAGAGCTGGAGCAGGGTGAAATCATCGGCGGCTTTGCCCATAATCAGGTGCTGGCTCTTGCTGATAAAATAGTTGAAGCTGTTAAGACCGGCGCTATCAGAAAATTCTTTGTAATGGCCGGCTGCGACGGCAGACAGAAGGCAAGAAACTACTACACCGACTTTGCCAAGGCTCTTCCTAAGGATACAGTAATCCTGACAGCAGGCTGCGCAAAATATAAATACAACAAGCTGGAGCTCGGTGATATCGGCGGAATTCCGAGAGTCCTGGATGCCGGTCAGTGCAATGACTCCTACTCACTTGCATTAATTGCTCTTAAGCTTAAAGAGGTATTTGAACTGCAGGATATCAATGATCTGCCAATTGCATTCAACATTGCATGGTATGAGCAAAAGGCTGTTATTGTCCTTCTTGCACTGCTTTACCTTGGAGTGAAGAATATTCACCTGGGCCCTACACTTCCGGCCTTCCTGTCCCCGAATGTAGCCAAGGTTCTGGTGGAGAACTTCGGCATCGCAGGTATTGGTACAGTGGAAGATGATATTAAGCTCTTCCTGGAATAATCCAGCCAAGTAAAGGAGAATATATTTAGATGAGTGCATTTCTTGGACCAATACATTATTGGTTGTATAATAAAATAGTACGCCAGCAACAGCTGGTGGAGGAGCTTTTCTCCCTGGGCAAGGAGCAGGGTGTAGACCTGGAAGCGGAATGTCAGGCTCTCTATGGTAGCTTTGATAAAAAGCCCCTTGAGGAAATGATTGACCACTACAATATCCATGGCTGGCTGCAGGAGCGTGTTTCCCAGGTGGAATACCAATATGCCTACTGCATAAGCAAGCTTATAAAGATCCATTCTGATATATACCAGACTCTGATAGCCATCCATAAAAGCAATGGAGCCAAACTGGCTCTGATGCTGAAGGATGAGAATACGAATGCTATCGGAATTTTCAAAGCAGTATCAGACAATCTTCTGGACGGAATGCCCTGTGATCATGCCAACCGCTTGCTGGAGCAGTCGGAGGATGAGCTTATCTGGCAAAGAGAGCTATGTGTCCACAGCAGCTACTGGAACGAAGTGGGTGGAGATGTTAAGCTTTACTATGAGCTCAGGGATGCCTGGCTGACGGGTCTGGTGGGCGAGCTGGGCTTTAGCCTGGAAAGGCCTGATGAAAGTACCTATTGCATAAAAAGACTTGCATAGTAAGCTGGCAAGGGGAGGCTAAGCGCCTGATAAAGGGGCTTAGCCTCCCAATGAATATGAACGAATAAAAGGAGTTAGTGAATATGGATAGCATAAAGCTTATGATGGAGGAGCATCAGTACATCCTCAGAATGCTGAAGGTGGTCAGAAATGCCTGCTACAGGGTGATGAAGGGCGAAGCTATTAATTATGATGATTTTAATCTGATGATTGATTTTATTCGTCAGTATGCTGACAATCATCATCATGGCAAGGAGGAAAAGTTCCTCTTCAACGAGATGGTAAATAATCTTGGCCCTGTGGGAAATAAGCTGATCACTCATGGCATGCTTGTTGAGCATGATTTTGGCCGTCTTTATATAAGCGAGCTTAAGGAGGCTCTGGAACGTGTCAAAAAAGGCGATGACGAAAGCCGCCTTGATGTTATTGCCAATGCAATCGGCTATACCCATCTTCTGAAAAGGCATATTGAAAAGGAGGATGGCGTTGTCTACAGTCTGGCACAGCGTCAGCTTCCCAAAGAAATTATGGATCTGGTAAATGAAAGGTCTGCTGAATATGAAAAGAAGGCTCAGGCTCAGGGCATTCAGACACACTATATAGCAATTCTAAGCAATCTGGAGAAAAGATATTGATATGCAAGCCCTGTACTTCGACAAATGGCACAAAACAGTACAAGGTTTTTTATACCGAACTTACTGTACTGATAATAAATTTTACATTAATTTTGTGTTTATTCCTTTATTACTATTTTTTCCTTGCTGTGCTATAATATATTTAATATTCAATCAACCGGCAGGACCCAAGCCTATCTAACATAAGTTGTATGCCGTAAAAATATGTTATGAAGGGAAGTCTTCCATATGATTGATGTTAATTCAATAGACAAATACCTTTTAATCCAAGGTGATTGTATGGAAAAAATGAAGCTTATTCCTGACGGCAGCATAGAACTGATACTCTGCGATCCGCCCTATAATCTGTCAAAATACTCTACCGGCAATATGAGGTTCGAATGGCGGAACACCATCAACAACGACGTTGCCGAATGGGACAAGGTTGAACTCAATCCTGCCGATTTCGTAGAGGATTTTTTACGCATACTTTCCCCTACAGGCAATATTTTTATCTTTACCAGCTATAACATGATTGGAAAATGGCATGAGGTTTTTGACAAGCATTTTGATACCTTCCAGTTCATGGTCTGGCACAAGACCAATCCGGTTCCAAATGTGCGCAAAAGCTCATTTCTCAACAGCTGTGAGCTTATCGTCTGCATGTGGAACAAGGGTCATACCTGGAATTTTACCAAACAGAGCCGGATGCATAATTTCATCGAATGCCCCAAATGCATGGGCAAAGAACGTATAAAAAATCCCAAGCATCCCACTCAAAAGCCTCTTGCGGTGCTGAAGCATATTATAGAGATCGCCAGCAACGAAAACGACATTGTTCTTGATATGTTTATGGGTGTGGCCTCCACCGGTGTAGCCGCCCTCCAGCTTAAGCGCCGCTTTATAGGCATTGAAATAGATGGGGATTACTTTAGGGCCGGCGCAAAGCGCATGGCGGAAGTAAATCAGCTAAGCTAACTCACCCGATAATCCACTCAATCTTTGACTTAATTTTTACTCAGCTCTTGTACATATTCTGTCGTCACCCGTAATAACCCACTGATGAGTCTTGATATGGTACTTGATATTAATTAGCTGCAGGCAGCCTTCCCTCAATATACTGCACCTGAAAAGCATCACAGGGACTCCGGCATATTTCTCCTCCCTGCAGGACAGTACCTCCACAATCTTATAGGTATGCAGACTGCCCTCCTCATCCTCAATCCGGATATAACCCGGCTTAATTCTTCCCTCAACATTAAAGCTTGCTATTACATCAACAGGCATATGAAGCATACTATCCCTCCACTACTCCTTAATACCATTTCCATAGTCGGGCCTGCGCTTCTCCGGCGCAACACCTCCGGCCATATGATATACAGGATTCTTCAGAAAAACAGCCCTCATTATGGAATCCTCCCCATACCTTTCCCGCACCATATCCACAGCCCTGTCCAGCTTTATAAATCTTTCGTAGCGGTCCAGGTCAAAAAGATTCATCTGTCTCTCGGCGCCGCCATACACAACCTTGCCGGTGTGTATCCCCAGCTTGCGGATAGGGGAGCCGTCCCATAGCTCATCAAAAAGGATGCAGGCAGCACGGTGTACTTCATTTGTAATATTGGTGGGACTAAAGAGGGTCATCTGATGTGTCTCATGCTTGAATTCATTATTGACAATTCCCACAGCCACAACCGTTGCCATGGCATTATCCGCTCTCAGTCTGGTGCAGACTGTCTCGGCAAGAGACAGAAGTATCATCTTGGCGGTATCAGGCCTGTCAACGTCAAAGGCAATAGTGGTTGAATTGCCGTAGCCCTTATTCTTTGGCGGCTCATCCGATACCACCGACATATCAATACCATTTGCAAAGGCATAAATAACCTGCCCGAATTTCTTAAAATGCGCCCGCAATATGTCAAGGTCGGTTTTGGCCAACTCACCTATCGTATGGATTCCCAATGCATGCAGCTTTCTCTTGGTGGCATGCCCGACATAAAAGAGTTCATCCACCGGCAGCCCCCACAGCTTTGACTCTATTTCATCGGGAAAAAGGGTGTGCACCAGATTAGGCTTTTTAAAATCGGAAGCCATCTTTGCCAGCACCTTATTCGTCGAAATCCCGATATTAACGGTAAAGCCCAGCTCTTTTAGTATCCTGTCCTTCATCAGGTTTGCAGCTGCAACCGGAGAGCCGTACAGATGGGCGGTTCCTGTCATATCGCAGAAGGCCTCATCCACCGAATACTGCTCAACACAGGGCGAATACTCCTTCAGAAGCTCCATGAGGGCCTTTGAACAGGCCTCATAAAGATCATAATGGGGCGGTACAACCACCAGCTCCGGACAAAGCCTCAGCGCATCAGCAAGAGTATCCCCGGTTCTTACCCCGTACTGCTTAGCAGGCAGGGATCTGGCAAGAATAATACCATGCCGCTTCTTGACATCACCTCCCACCGCCGAGGGAATCTGACGCAAATCCGTCTTTTCTCCCAGGATGTGCAGGCGATAAACAGCCTCCCAGCTAAGGAAGGCCGAATTGACATCAATATGAAAAATCAGTCTGTCCATATACCCTCCTCCTTCCATATGTATTGCACACCCCGGATAGTCACCAGCTCGTCAGCAGCAAAGATGTCAGGCAGTTTTAAGAAAGGTTAATCTGTTTTAATGAGAGCTTGCGAGTTGTGGACTTGTATTTTCTTCAACTAAAAACCGAACATAAGTTCTGCTTGTAAAACATTATACCAGAACTTATGTTCGATGTAAAGAGGGTTTATTTGGAGATTAAAAAACCCAGCATATAGCTGAGTCTTATATGATATGCAAGAAATATTCTAAAATAATTATAATAAAATAATCAACCCAAATATTATCACTCTTTTCCAAAATAGAACAAACATATAATTAACCTAAACCTTGGCTATATAGTAGCTAATTTATATCATTGTTTAAACAGCATTTTTTATATTTTTTCCCACTCCCACATGGGCAAGGATCATTACGTCCAATCTTTTTAGTGGATTGCTTTTTTGTAAATTCCACTGCTTTTATAATTGGAGCATTTTCGGAACCTTTTGGGATAATAGGGTCGTCTGTCGGCATTACACCCGTAAGCAAAAAGCTATTTTCTTCAATTTCCCACGCATTTCGAATAGTAATACTTTTATATATTAATAAGGTTTTTTGTAAAAACTCTTTCTAGCAGCCAATTACGATCTAAAACTCGAATATCTATTTTATATTTTTGTCTTAAGTCATCTTCAGCTTTAGCACGATTTTTATCAGAAATATATTGATTGCTAATAAAAAATATTTTTGCATACCCACGACCTTGCCGAACATTAGTATCCACTATTTTTTCCACATCAGAATATAGTTTTGACTTCCAATCTTGTTTTGCACTAAAAGCAAACGCCCATCTTTCTTGAATAGCTTCAATCCCAATACCATAATACCATAATATAGGTAATTGATCTGAAACAGGATATGTCTCTGAATCAACTTTGCTATCTCCTCCACCTGTTGGACCTGTTTGTGGTAGTAAATTAGGACAAATCTCTTTTTCAGCAATGCGTCGACAGAAAACCTCAAATTTCTTTTCTTCTCCCCGGCTTGTAAGAGTATTTAAATAATAATCAAAAAATGTTCTATCTAGTTTTGAGGCACGTATTATCTTTGAGTCAGAAAATTGGTCCGGATGCATTTGTTTATAAAATTCATAAGGTTTACGCATATTAACCACTCACATATAATACCATATTTTATTTGAATTACAATAATTTGCTCTCATAATTAATATGTGGTAATACATGGGGTATAAGAATTGTTCTTATTATCCTAACTTAGTCTCCTTCAAAATACTAAAATATAATTCAACTAAAAGAAATGATTTTGTCATATCATAGTTTGCATTGAGTATATTGAGCCAATAAAATAAATCATCCAGCTATTAATTCGCCAAGGCTTATGTTACAATAGATCTAGCTAAAGATGCAGCCATATTTTTAACAGGATTAGTGAATCATTCTAATTTATATGATAAAGCAGTTTTGGATAATTGGTGTTTGATATATTTTCCCCTTGTTAATGTAATGCAGAATATTATGAAGACGATCTGATTGATTCTGAAGAAGGAATGATGCATTTGGCTAAACAAAGAAGAACTGCTTAATATAAATTTGCTAAATAATTTCTATGATTTACTTGTACTAATGCCAGAAAATAATTGACTGAATTCTTTGGCTGATTTTTAATATATTTAATCGCAGTAACTGGCTGTTTGGCAAGAGATAACACATATGAAAGAATAAGTTCTCGAAAAATATCAGGTGAAAGGGCTACAGTAATGGAAATAGTAAGGATTAAGAGCAGATACTCATATATGGACATATCGAAGCGCAGAGAAATGATTTCCGATAGAAGCGTTATTTCCACTGCGCCTGCAACTGACAGGGCTGACTATTTTTATACGGGAAACGGGCACTACTGGCTGGAGAGCGCCGGAGGAGTAGAGAAGGACACGATTATTGTAACCGAGGAGCATCTTTATGAGCCTCTTTGGAGCAAAACGCCTAATCCGCCCGATTTGCGTGGATGTATTGATGATATCCGCAGGTGCGTCCTGGAGGGAAATCCCGAAAAGGCAGATGAGTATATTGACAGGGCACAGCGCATGGCCGGTTACGATAAGCTCATGAACATGGACAGCAAAATTGTCTACCCCATCGGCTCACCCAGAGTGCACAAGGCCTTCAGCTTTGATGTCACAAGAGAAGGACTAGATACGGACAGTGTATATAATTATATAAGATGGCTCGATATGGAGACCGGGCTTATTACGAACCACTTTGAGATAGCGGGTGAAAGCTATGAAAGCAGGATAGCAGCATCGTTTGCCGACAATTTCTCTGCTTTTGAATTTACCGCACCCAGAGGCAAGCTTAATATCTCTCTCGAAATAAAACTGCCCGGCGGACCGAATCTGTTTGGTATTCCGACCATGGTCGGTTCGTCTCACAGATGGACTGTGAAGGAAAACAGGCTTATCCTCAGCTGGCAATATAATCCCGAACTGACAAGCAAGGGGTATTATGCCATTATCGACGCCTCATGTGAGGATGGAGAGCTATGCGTCAGCTGTGAGAAAATAGAAACGAAGAATTCGACCCGACTGTATATTACCGTGAAGGTCATTAAGGTAGAGGATAATTTCGACTTTGATGGATATAAGGTCTTCGAGTCCGAGTTTGATAAGACAGACAAAAGGCTTGGCAGGCTTTTACAGGGGAATGCGGCCATCCTCGGGGAGAAGATGAACCGCTCATATATTACTCTGGGCAAGAAGGAAGACTGCTTACTTTCGGGCGAGGAGCTCCTTGAGAAATGTCACAGCGAGAAGGAGCTTTACCCAATGATGATGGATAAGCTGTACGACATGGGAAGGTTCTACCAGATTGTTGATACAGGCGATATTCCGCCCATGTGGGGGCAGCACAACATCAATACCAATCTCCAGGTATGTGCAGGCAACAATACAGGTCTCTTTGACGAGATGGATGTTTACTTTAAGTACTATGAGAGCAAGTTTGATGACTTCAGAACCAATGCCAGGCTTCTCTTTAATGCGAGAGGGCTTTTGGCAAGTGTTCACTGTGACCCGGATTCGGGCCTGCTCTATCATTTTTCAAAGACTTATCCGCATTACTGCTGGACAGGGTGTCTGGGCTGGATATATAACGAATTCTGGGGATACTATCTTGTTACAGGAGATAAGAACTTTCTGGAGAATAGGATTATCCCGGCACTTAAGGAAATTGCACTGTTCTTTGAGGATTACGCATGCCTTAAGGATGAGAAGGGAAAGAGCATATTTGTTCCTTCGTTCTCGCCTGAGGATCCCACTCCTAATCCTGATTACTCAACAGTTACCTGCAAGGACATTCATCCCACCAGAATCAACTCGGTGATGGATATCGCAATATGCCGCGAGGTGCTCACAAACCTCATTGAAGGCTGCAAAATACTCGGCATAGAGGAAGAAAATATTCCAAAGTGGAAAAGACAGCTGGAGGAGCTTCCCGTATACCTTACCGATGAGGAAGGCGGCCTTAAGGAGTGGGCATGGGAGTCGATAGAGGAGAACTATAATCACCGACATGTTTCTCATCATTACGATATATGGCCAGGAAGAGCCGTATCTGTGGATAGGGAGCCCGAGCTGGCACGCGCAATAAAGATTTCTAACAGAAAGCGCGCCCAGCAGGACGATTCCGCACACGGAATCATTCACAGGGCCTTCTGTGCGTTAAGACTGAAGGATAAGGAAGAATTTATCCAGAACATGTCGCAGCTGATTAATCACGGCTTTGTAAGAAGAAACCTTGCAACGGCACATTTCCCTTACAGAGGTCAATTCCCCGATCTTCAGGGCGCAATGCCTGCTCTTCTGATTGAGATGTGCATTTACTCAGAGCCCGGATTTGTGGAGTTCTTGCCGGCGCTTCCCGATGATTTCGCAGAAGGCAGGCTTGTCGGGGTGTGGCTCTATACCTTTGCAAAGTTGGAAAGCATGGAGTGGAGCGAAAAGGAAATCAAGGTATCCATAACGTCCAACAGGGATCAGACCATCACGTTTATGTTAAGAAACAGAGCGGCAAAATTCTTTGTAAATGGAAAAGAATATTATCCCTGTGACGGAAAAATCGACTACCACTTTAGCGAGGGCGAAAAAGCTGATATCTATATTGAGCTGTGACCTGCCGGTCGGACAAGGCTAAACAAGCCTGTCCGACCGATTATATTATTAGCACTGTCCCTTTCCATCCAGTGAACAGGAATTTGCCTGCTTGCCGGAGCTTTTCTTCTCCTCCGTTAAAAAGTCCGACAGCTCGAAGGTCTTTCTTCCGTCCTCCAGAATAAAGAAGGGAATACCTACCTTTCCGGCTTCTTTAACAGGAAGAAACAAGGCATCATGATCTCGATAAGCCAGAAATTCCTTAAGAGTTGATATTTTTTCGCTTATATTTCTGTAGTCCAGCTCTATATCGGCATAATCCTTCAATTGCTCCTTTGCCTCCACACAATCCGGACAAATGTCTGTGCCATACATGATTAGCTTCATAATTATCATCCTCTCTTTTTTATTGTGATTCCTAATTAAACCCTTTTTTAATTCAGCCAACTGCTTTACAATCGCATTAAGCCTTGCAATCTTTAGCAGCTACCATCTCATGAAATTACCTTTTAATCTCATGAAATTCACTTTAAAATGTCCAGCTCTGCCCTTCCTTATTTATATCAATAATCGTTGTATAAGGATCTATTGTTCTGGATTGCTTAAATTGCTGAATAATCTCTGCCTTGCCCCAGAAGTGCATTGGAAATACATATTTAATCCTGGCTGTATGCAGCAGGTATTCCATGCCCTGATCATAGAAGTTTTCCTGTCTCGGATCCAATGGAACAAAAGCGAAATCTATCTCAAGCTCCTTAAGATTCTCCATTTCCCGCTGGAAATTAGCCCTCATATTGTTGCTTTCCTGCTTTGAATCCCCTTCCCATAACCACAGGTTAAGATCACCTGCATGATAGGTAATCTGTCCGTTGTAGCTTAATAAAAATGCCACTCCGCAGTCGGTTGATTTAAGTGTTTGCAAAATAATCTGACTGCCTTCCGTATCGTATAGCTCGTATTTGGTCGAAGGTTTTACAAAGATGATTTTATTCATTATTTCATCCATTTTTTCTTCTGTAATCTCTAACTCCGGATATTCCCTATTCTTCAGCTTTATATCAGAGGATAATATATAGCTTATAACAGGATGGCTTTCATATAGCTGAAAAATTGCCGGGTTAAAATGATCCCTGTGATTATGGCTGGCAAACACAAATAATTTTTTATCCTTCTTAATTTCAGGAATTTCGCCCTTATAATAATCAAAAAGCCAGTAGCATGAATCCCATTCCATCATAAATCCACTGTGCCCGATATATGTAATCTCCATAAATACACCCCCATATTTACTCTATCGCTACAAGCCAAATATTAATCCATTCTAAACTTTCGATTTATTAACTGCAATCAGCTTTTAAGATATTTTATCAGATAATCTGCAATACAATGTATATCTTATGTTATTTCTATTTACATTTATAAATTTTATGCATTATAAAGTCTCCAGACCGTGTACGCTCCGGAGGCTTTACATTACTTAATCTATTATTTATGAAATTAACTTCTACACCACAAAATTCGATATTTCCTGTTCCAGTACCTCGGAATGATCCTTTGAGGCCTGCGCCTGCCTGGTTACCTTTTCTGACAGGCCGGTTATCTCGGTAATTCTGTCTGCGATATCACCTGTTCCCATTGCGCCCTGGTTGGCAGCCTGCGCCACCTCATTGACAGCATACATTATGCTTTCTATGGAGGCAAACAGTTGCTGGGCAGTGGCACTGAAATCGCTCATGACACCATCCATATAAGCTGCATCATCATGATAATCCTGGGCCACCTTCACCAGTTGCTCAAAGCTTGCGGCTATGTCCTTTGAGACAAAGCCAAGAAGCTCCCTGGAGCTGTTTGCAAGATTGGTCATCGCACCGGTAATTTTTCCTGTAACCAACTGTATGCTTGCAGCCGCAGCCCTTGACTGTTCCGCCAGACCTCTTATTTCATCAGCAACAACCGCAAAGCTCTTTCCGCTTTCGCCTGCTCTGGCAGCCTCAATTGAAGCATTTATTGCCAGAAGATTGGTCTGTGAGGTAATTCTCAGAATTGTGTCCGTCAATAAATTGATATCCGAAATTACCTGTACATCCTCCAGGGCCTGTGACATTTTCTTCTCAATATCGGTCCGCATAGCATCTGTCTTTTCCTGGAATTCAAATATATCCTGCTTTGTCTCCTGTGCCTGCCTGCTGATGCCAACCACCTGCCGAACCGCCTCCTGTGATCTTTCGGCTATCATTTTAGTTGCAGATTCAATCTCAGCAGAGGTCGCGCTCATCTCCTGGGCGGCTGCCGCCGTTTCCTCCATATTCGCCGCCAGCTCCTGGCTTACCGCCGCCACCTCCATGATATTGTCATTCAGCAGCTTCATATCATCATTGATATAATACACTGCATCAATTATACTGTCAGCTGATCTCTTTGCGCTAGAAACCAGCTTTGCCACAGCCCTTTTCATGCTGTTTAGCTCTCCAGCCAGCAATCCAAAATCATCCTTTCTGGCAACGAAAGCCTCAGGCAGCTCACCGGTAAAATCCCCTGTCGACAGCCTTCTGAAATAATCACTTACAGTTGTAAAGGATTTATTCAGGTCATGGGAAATGTATATGGATATTCCTCCGGCTATTATTATTGAAATTATAAAGATGACAACATAGCTGATTATATTTTTATTAACCTTTGCCAGCTCCTGCTCCTTGATGGTACTAATATAACTATCTATATAATCAGTATAATTTCCTGTACCCACTACCCATTCAAAGGGTTCAAAGGCAAGACTGTAGCTCCTTTTTGGTGACGCTTCTGTTTCATTTGGTTTCGGGAACCAGTAATCGGTATAGCCGCCTCCTTCTTTTCTTCCATTTTCTATTATTGCCTTAATTAACGGAAAGCCGTTGACATCCACCTGGTTCATACGGTTTTTCCCTTCTTCATCCCTTCCAAGGTAGGCCACATTTATACCCTCATAGGTATCAATCCAGAAATAGCCGTCCTGTCCATAGTTCATATTTCTTACCAGGTCTGCAGCAATCTGCTTGGCCTCCTCCAGGTCATATCTGCCTTCCTCATAGCCGTCATAAACTGCATCGAGCATAGATATAACACCTTCAACCAGATTTTTAACATTAGAGTCATAATCCTGGCGAATACTTTCTTCCATCAACTCCAAACTCTTTTTCATGGAGCTTTTTTGGTTAATGACAGCCACAACAGCGGTTAAAACCGCGACTGCCATAAGAAGCATAACCAATAACAGTATTTTTGTTTTTACCTTTAAATTATTCAGCTTCATGGCGGCGTCCTCCCGAATACAAATTGAATTTATGTTCTGATTTTATACTGAACTGTAAAAAAAATCAATAATAATATTGATATCGATTATTATTTTCATTTATTGGGACAAATTATTAGAAAAATGCCCCTTGGATGGCATGTAATTATATAATTTCTTCTATATAAAATGCCATACATTGCCTTCTTAACGACATCCTAAACTCAGGAGCATCAGTTTAAAGCCGTCACATAGCTTGTCTCCGTAAGCCTGTGGCTTTTCAAAAATTCCTCTGTACTGTATTCGGCAGCTCTTGTATGACAGGAAAAATCTTCGGCATTCTTAAGGAAAAAGTCATAGCTAATAATAGCCTCTCCACTGCCGGTGAGCGGATCATCCCAGGTCAGATCAATGTTATACCATTTGCCCTCCAGCTTTACGATATTCCACACATGCTCCTCTTCTCCGGCAGTACCTGCAATAATTCTGCATTCGATTCCTGCATCGGTAAAGAGCCTGTAGGCAGCCGCAGCATAGCCCAGACATACCGCACTATTTTCCGCAAAAAGCTCATAAGCGCTGTACCTGGTCAGCGACTGATCATAGTCAGTCACATTAATAATATAGTCATGTATAGCCTTTATCTTATCAAAATCCGAGGCATCGCCGATACCAAGGGATGCAAGCGCATCAGCCAGATAGCCCTCAAGAAAAAGCTCCTGCTCCGCTGTTGTTCTGTAATCTGCCATAAAATGCAGTCTTGCCCTGTTGCTCCCAAGCATTGACCAGCGGGCAGTCCAGCTTATAACAGTTGCCTTCAGATAGTCGGCATCAGCTGATGTGAATTTATCGTCAATTAAAGCAGCTGCATTCAAAAAATCATCATCCTCCAGCAGCTGCTTTAGGGTATCCTTATCCACAATTATAGTAAACTCATTCTTACGTGCCATGAGATTATCCCTGACGTAACGAATTGCATCCTCCCTGTCATGCAGGCTGTCAACCTGCCGCACAAGGCCTGTCCCTATATAAAGCAGGATTATGGACAAAGTAAAAGCTTTTCTGATCATATGCCACTCCCCATTCATATGACCATTTTACTTTTTTCGACAAATTATATCAATAGGAGCTTTTTAGTTAATTTCAAAACAGACTTAACTGTCCATCTGTTGCTTCCCTTACCAGCATAGGGGGAGTACGCAAAAGCATCTCGGCCGCCGCCTGGCGGTCCATAATCCAGTCCCTTATCTCATTTTTAGGAATTACAAGAGGCATACGATCATGCACATCCCTGATAGATTCATTTGCCGCCGTAGTCAGGATGACATATCGCAGCTCTTCATTGTGAAAGGTAAATAATCCGGCCATATACAAAACAGTCGTCCCCTCCATACGAAACAGGAATTTGCGTTTGCTTTTGTCCCACTCATAAAAGCCTGTGGAGGGCACTATGCAGCGCCTGTTTTGCAGACAATCCCGGAAGCTTCTTTTCTCATGGGCGGTCTCGGCCCTGGCATTAATAATTACTCCCTTATCATTGAATTTGGGAAAGCCCCATATTGCCACTTCAGGAGACAGCTCCTTCCTGTCCTCGACCAGTATGGGAGCAAGATTTGTCGGGAATATTTCGCCGGTTTTTATAGCCGCCTTTCCCTGTATCTTGGCATTAAGCTGTTCAAGTATCTCAAGCACCTCATCACTTTGCTCCACCGTAAAATTATATCTTCCACACATACTCAATCCTGCTTTCTTATAAATATCCATTCATTTTTATTGAATCAGGCCTGGCTTATCCCTTAATAGCCGTATACCTTTTCCTTTAGAAGTATTTTATTATATCTTTCTTTATTATGAAAGCTATTTTATATGTTTGCTTAAAGTTACCTGTAAAGGTCAACCGCTCTTTTCATCAAAATTTTCTTCTTTAAATTTCTTTCCCAGTTAAGTACTCATTATCACTTGGCCCTGCAGGTCTATAGCCTTTGCTATGTATAGCCTGATACCTTAGACTGTAATATGGCATACATCCCGGTCTGTCAAGCCAAAAGCCAAGCGGGCAGGCTTTGTCATGCAGGGCCTTTTGGCTGGCAAAGCGGCCGCCTGCTGCCATTAAAATACAGCCTTCAAAAATAGCGAAAAGGTATTTGACTTTTTATTAAATTGGATTATTATATTGTATGTGCGTATAAATTCAAGGGTTGTTCTTGCAGCAAATGCATTATTTCAGCGTATTCGAGCTTTTCATATATAAGTCGGACTCAAACACCCTCACACATAGCAGTTTTTATCTTATAAGGAAATCCCTTCGAAGCTTCCTATAAGATAAAATTAAATTACAAATAATATTAATGAACGCATAAGAGGAGGATTTCCCTGATGAAATTAGGATTCGATCCACAAAAGTACATGGAGGAGCAGTCTAAATATATTCTTGAGCGTGTTAATAACTATGACAAGCTCTATCTTGAATTTGGCGGCAAGCTGATCGGAGACAAGCATGCAAAGCGTGTTCTGCCCGGCTTTGATGAGGATGCCAAAATCAAGCTGCTGCAGAAGCTAAAGGACAAGATTGAGATTATTATCTGTGTATATGCAGGTGATATAGAACGCAATAAAATCCGTGGTGATTACGGCATTACCTATGACATGGATGTTATGCGCCTGATTGACGACTTCCGTTTTTACGGGCTGGAGGTAAACAGTGTCGTAATAACCCGTTACAGCAAGCAGGCAGCTACCCAGATTTTTATTAACAAGCTGAAGCGCCGTAATATCAAGGTCTATACCCATGCTCCCATACCCGGTTATCCTGCCGATGTGGATACGATTGTCAGTGAAAACGGTTACGGAATTAATCCTTATATCACCACTACAAAGCCAATCGTTGTTGTGACGGCTCCCGGCCCCAACAGCGGAAAGCTTGCCACCTGCCTGAACCAGCTTTACCATGAGTACAAACTGGGACGCAATGCAGGATACTCAAAATTTGAGACCTTTCCTATCTGGAATATACCTCTAAAGCACCCTGTTAATCTTGCTTATGAGGCTGCTACCGTCGATCTCAAGGATGTTAACATGATAGATAATTTCCATTTTGAGCGTTACAATGAAATCGCCGTAAATTATAACAGGGATCTTGAAATGTTCCCGGTAATTAAGCGCATTATAGAAAAGATTACAGGCAAGGAATCCGTATACCAGTCACCAACCGATATGGGGGTTAACAGAGCCGGCTTTGGTATAATCGATGATGAAGTGGTTTCAGAAGCCGCCAAGCAGGAAATTATCAGACGTTATTTTGCAACTGCCTGCGACTATAAGAAGGGTCAGCTGGACGAGGATTCCATGACCCGGATGAAGGTTATCATGGAAGAGGTAGGCTTAAAGCAGGAGGACAGGAAATGTGTGCTTCCTGCGAGGGAATATGCGGCTAAGCTCAGGGAAAGCAATGATAATGAAAATATACCTGTAATAGCCTTTGAATTTGAGGATGGTAAAATCATCACCGGCCGCAGCTCAGCCACCATGGATTGCGTCTCCGCAGCCATACTGAATGCCATTAAATATCTGGCCGGTATCAGTGATGAGATTTACCTTCTGTCTCCACTGATTCTTAATACAATAAGAGATCTTAAGGAAAAAGACCTAAAGAGCAAGATAACCTATCTCAATGCCAATGAGATCCTGATTGCCCTCAGCATATGTGCGGTAACAAATCCTACCGCCCAGTTGGCCTACGAAAAACTGGCATTGCTTAAGGGAGTGCAGGCCCATTGCACGGTAATGCTTAACCGCAATGATGAGCAACTACTTAAAAAACTGGGTATTGATGTTACCTGCGATCCGGTATATCCTTCGGAAAATCTCTACTATATATAATTAATAGCTTATGTAAGAAGCTTAAATATAAATGATTTTACCGTCAGATTTATTCTCAAAGAGATATTTGGGCATATATTTTCAGGTAAAAGAGCTACAGAAATGTGGCTCTTTTGCTTTTAATCCATGCCGTATACATGGTAGACATCGTTATTTGTGAAGCAATATTCCACAGATCAACAAAGGCTGCAGGCAAACGGTTCAGGATTAGCTTCAGTTCCCTCTATCCGCCTGACTGCAGCCTATTTTTAATTACATTCTTATAATAGCTTCATATCAGTTTTTAACAGCAGGCTTTATACTGCTTATTAATATGACCTATAATACCTCAGTCTTAAGCAAAAAATGATATATTTTAATCCTTAAGGGAAATGGCGTCCCATACCTCATTATTTATCACAACCTCATAATTCTTTGACCATTCCGAAAAAATCCTGCCAAACTCATCAAAACGCCTTTTCTCTATAATATCCTCCTTAACCTGGATTGTGGCGTCCTCGTTGTAATCTGTTACACAATAGATAATATGCCAGCCGTAATCTGTCGTGATAATATCGCTAACATCACCGGTATCCAAAGAAAGAGCGGCCTTTGCAAAGGCATCTGCATATTCCCCGGGTGCATTATCCCTGCCAAAGGTGTATTCAATCTTCTCTGCCTGGGTATTTGCTTCTGCCAGGGAGTAAAAATCGTTTGTCTCCCTGGCGCTGTTCAAAAGCTCCAGCACCTTGTTGTAGGCCTCATCCCTTTCCTGGGCAGGCAGCGGCACCCTGTTGCCGTCACTGTCCAAGCTCGTACTATATATAAGTATATGCTGCACCGTCACCTGTCTGGCCTCATAATCGGACACTCTGGTATCAACATTAATTGTCTTTTTTTCAAATACCTTCTCGGCCAGCAGATTATCCGAATACACCTGCCTTAACAGCTCCTCGGTAATATGGTATTTTTCCCTGTCCTCATAAGTAAGGCCGTTAAAGTGCTCCTTTGCGTAAGCATTTGCCTGGGCTATCTCCTCCTCTTCAAGGACTATGCCCTCCTTCAGCGCTTCCTGGCGGATTACTTTTAGCTCAATAATCTGATCCATCACCTCATTCTTCAGCATCCTGCCAAAGGTAACACCGTCACCCTTTATGTCCACATCCCATATTCCTTTTCCGTATTCGGTCTCATAATTAGCCTGGGCGGATTTAAGATAAACCATTGCTTCATTATAATAAACCTTCGTATCACCAATGATAGCCACCAGTTCACCGGCACCGGTATTCTCCAAAATCTCCTCGGTCTGCTTTTTGCCGTCCGCCTTAAAATACGACAGCTGTACCACGGTGTTGCTGTCGCTGTCATAGCTGACATAAAGCTCCTTGCCATCCTTGAGATATGAATATATGACAGTACCATTTTCATTATTTTCCGTTCTTGTGGTTTCGCTGCCGAAAACCCCCTTAAGCAGCTCATCCACATCCTCCTTGCCCATTCCTATCTTAACGCCATATACCATACAATCCTCGGCCTTTTTTAACAGAGTAATCTGTATGATGGAATTATCCTTTTCCATAACCTGCAGTATATCCTTTGCCAGATATACTCCATTGCTTTGCTCCTCCAGCTTAAGGCCGGTCTTTTTCTCTAGACTTTTTACGGATTTGCCTATATAATTAGTCAGTTCATTGTCCTCTGTCTCACCGCTGCAGGCAGATAACAGGAACACATACAAACAGCATAATATGATGATCAGATATTTTCCACCTTTGTACATCACATAACTCCTTTCATGAATATGGCGCAAGCAGCCGGCCATGCATATTTTATCGGCATAAAGCGATATCTATAAGCATCTACTCCTGCCTCAGGGCTTTTATATCCTCAAGAAGGGCCTTTATATATTCAAAGCTTGCGTGGACTTCGGATTTGCCCTTGTTAGCGGCAGGCAGCTTGTATTCAAAGCATGGCTCAGGCTGCGGAATAAATTTAAGCCTTCCTTTATATCGTGTCACCAGCTCCGGTATATTTTCTATCGCGAGCTTTGCCTTCGGATACATCATCAGCCTGACATCATTCCCCTTTTGCGACAGGGCTATTACATAAGCCTGATGGCAAAGGGCCTTAATCAGGGCAATGTGCAGCAAATTATTTACCGCAGCAGGCATATCGCCAAAACGATCGATCAGCTCCTCCTGCATATCCATCATTTCCTCTTCATTCTCAATATCAGCAATTCTCTTGTAAATGTCAAGCTTTTGCATCTCATTTTTTATATATGAAGCAGGAATGTATGCATCTATATCCATGTCCACAGTGGTTTCAAATGCTTCCTCATCCACCATATCTCCCTTGAGGGATTTAATGGCGTCATTGAGCATCTTGCAGTACAAGTCATAGCCTACAGCCTCCATATGGCCGCTTTGCTCAGCGCCAAGAAGGTTGCCGGCTCCCCTGATTTCCAAGTCCCGCATGGCAATCTTGAAGCCGCTGCCCAATTCGGTAAACTCCTTAATGGCATGGAGCCTTTTTTCGGCCACCTCCTTAAGCATCTTGTCCCTTCGGTACATAAGGAAGGCATATGCTGTCCGGTTGGAACGGCCCACTCTTCCTCTCAGCTGATATAGCTGGGACAGGCCCAGCCTGTCGGCATCATCAATAATAATGGTGTTGACATTGGAAATGTCCAGGCCCGTTTCAATAATTGTTGTTGAAACCAGTACGTCTATTTCACCCGAAATAAATTCAAACATGATTTTTTCAAGTGTACGCTCATTCATCTGGCCATGGGCATAGGCAACATTTGCCTCAGGCACAAGCCTTGCCACCTTATCCGCCACCTCATCGATTCCGTTTACCCGGTTATAGACATAATAAACCTGTCCGTCCCTGGCCAGCTCCCTGCTGATTGCCTCCCGGATAATTTCATCATTATGCTCCAGTACATAGGTCTGTATTGGCAGCCTGTCAACCGGAGGAACATCAAGAATGCTCATGTCCCTTATGCCCACCAGGCTCATATGAAGGGTCCTGGGTATAGGTGTGGCGGTCAGGGTAAGCACATCCACATCCTTCTTCAGCTGTTTGATCTTTTCCTTATGGGTCACACCGAAGCGCTGCTCCTCATCAACAATAAGCAGGCCAAGGTTTTTAAACTTTACATCGGAGGACAGTACCCGGTGGGTTCCCACCACTATGTCCAGGCTGCCCTTTTTAAGCCTTTCTATTATTTTCTTTTGCTCAGCAGCCGTTCTGAAACGGGAAAGCACATCAATACTTATAGGATAATCCATCATTCTCTGAACCAGGGTATTATAATGCTGCTGGGCAAGGATAGTGGTGGGCACCAAAAAGACCACCTGCTTGCCGTCGGACACAGCCTTAAAGGCTGCCCTTATGGCAACCTCCGTCTTGCCGTATCCGACATCTCCGCATATTAGACGATCCATGATCTTTTTGCTTTCCATATCTTTTTTGACGGCTTCTATTGCCGCAAGCTGATCCTCTGTTTCCTCATAAGGAAATGCTTCCTCAAATTCCTTCTGCCATACGGTATCGGGGCTGAACGCAAAGCCCTCCTTTGCCTGCCTTTGGGCATAAAGCTCCACCAGCTCCTTGGCAATTTCCTTAACCGCTCCCTTAACCCTGGCCTTTGTATTCTTCCACTCAATGGAGTTTAGCTTGTTGATCTTGGGCTTTCTTCCTTCCGAGCCGGAATATTTCTGAATCACATCAAGGCCTGTTGCAGGAACATACAACACGCCTCCGCCACCATATTCTATTTTAATATAATCCTTCGTAATCTTGTCTACTTCAATCTTTTCAATGCCTCTGTATATACCCAGACCATGGTTTTCATGAACCACATAATCGCCGGGAGTCAGATCAGAAAAGCTGTGAATTTTGCTGCCCTCATAAGCGGACTTTTTGCGCTTTTTCTTCTTTTCCGTACCGAAGATATCGCTTTCCGAGATTATGACAAATTTAATCAGAGGATATTCGAAGCCTCTTTTTAAATTGCCATAGGCCACCATAATCTCTCCACCCTGCAATACCCTGTCCATATCCTCGCTGTAAAATGCGTTCAGGTTAAAATCCCTCAAATCCTCACTTAAACGCATGGCCCTTGTCCTGGAGCCCGACAGCAGGATAACCCGGTATTTGTTCCTCTTCCAGTGTTCAAGGTCCTTAACAAGGATATCGAAATTCTTATGATAGGAGGCAACCGTCTGTACGGTAAAATGGCATTTCTTTTTTGGAGAAATTAAGCTGTTTTTAGCCTCCATGGTGCTTATCAGGATACTGTTTTTGCCTGCCAGCAGGCTCATTACTTCCTTATGGCTATATATAACGTCCATCTGGCCGGGAAGAATATAGCCCTTTTCAATACGGCCAATCATTCCCTCACGGAACTCGGTCTCTACCGCCTCCCCTTTTTCAATCAGGCGTCCGGGCTCATCCAGAAAGAAGATCGTATCCTCATTGCTGAAATACTCAAAAAAGCTCATTGTCCTATCATAAAAATAATTAATGAAGCTCTCCAGCGTCACATAGGCCTGATGGGACTCCAGCTCTTCCCTGAATTCATTGATTATGGAATGAATGCGGGCGGCTTCCTCAGTCTTAAACTGATCCCGCAGGCTCTTATAGTATTTTTTCTCTTCCTCTTCAATCCTTTTAAGACCTGCCCTTATCCGCTCTTCATCCGGAATAACCTCTGCTGCCGGATATATGGTCAGGCTGTCGGCCTGCTCAATTGAACGCTGGCTGCTGACATCGAAAATTCGTATGGAGTCAATCTCGTCCCCCCACAGCTCTATACGGTAGGGGGCCTCCTCAGTTAGAGGGAAAATGTCAATAATACCGCCTCTTACAGCAAACTCACCCGGTGCCTCCACCTGGGCCTGCCTTACATAACCAAGATGAACGAGGTCGGATATAAACTCCTGCTGCTTTAATATAGTGCTTTGCGTAACCGTCAGAATGCGCTCCTTAATCTGCTCAAGAGGCAGCAGCCTGTCCATACCGCCATCCAGCGTAACAATGATGGTTGAAGCCTTACCTTCAATCAGTCTTTTCAACACCCTCAGGCGGTCCCTGACTATGGCATTGCCCCTTATGTCGGCGCTGTAGAAAATGAAATCCTTGGCAGGATATATTAAAACATCCCTGTCATAAAGGCGATAGTCCTCATAAATTTCCTTGGCCTTTACTTCATTATAGGTAACAATAACCCTGTATCTGAAATACCCGGCAAGTCCATGAATCAGATGGCATTTTTGCGAATCTATACAACCGGTAACCTGTACCGGAAAAGCTTTCATTTTTATATTTTCCCTGATATCGTTAAATTCCTTAAGTTCCAACAAGGGGGCAGTAAAGGTTTTCACCGGCATATCCTCCTGTAAAAGGTCTTGATAATCTGGTTTTATCAGTGAGTTAATTTGAAAAATTTTCCTGTTAATAGAAATAAGAGATTAACCCTTTGGCCGCCAAAGGGCTATATTATATATCCTAATCGCTCATCTTTTTATTATATTTGTTCATTGCTGCATCTATACCGGAGCTTATAATCAGCCTGCAGGCATCGGATGCATTTTTCAGAGCCTCACGAATGACCGGCTGCTCCTCACTGGTAAATCTGGACAAAACATAATCGGCCAGATCCCATCCCGGCGGCTTGTCACCGATACCTATCCGTATACGGGCAAATTCATCGGTACCAAGCTGCTCAATAATGCTTTTCATGCCCTTTTGGCCGCCTGCGCTTCCCTTTTTACGGATGCGCAGCTGCCCAGGCTCAAGATTAATATCATCATATATGACAATAAGCTGATCCAGGCTTATTTTATAATAATCCACCAGCTCTCTTACACACAGACCGCTTAGATTCATATAGGTCAGGGGCTGGGCCAGCAAAACCTTCTCGCCCTCTATCATACCACTACCACAGATAGCCTTATGCTTTCTGCTGTTTAAGGTAATATTGAAGTCATCAGACAATCTTGTAATCGCATCCCATCCGATGTTGTGCCTGGTAGCCTGATGCTCCCTTTCCGGATTTCCCAAACCGACTATTATATACATTTTATAAAATCCTTCCATTCTATATAATCTGAATCATCTATATTAAATTATAAGATTTATTATAAGGCAGGCCATCCTTTTTAGATAAGTCGCCAAAAACGACTACGCGCTTTATTTTTGTCAGACTCTAATAGTAAAGTCTATATGATATAATATTATATTTCAATATCTCGGCGCAATAAAATCTTAACACACTTTCTGCACCATTTCAAAATCCAACACCTGAAAAGCTTTCCGAAAATCCAATACCTGCAGCATCCTTCTTAAAATCCAACACTTTCGGCAGCTCCGGCGCATATGTCGGATAAGAATATTGTAAATACTTCATTAATTATTTATAATTGACATAAGCATAAGCTAATCATACCGGTTAATTGTGCAAAATTTGAAATCCTTTATATGCGCTATTACAATATTTTTACTGTTATGAATTATTATGTATTATTGTTATGCTTTTAGCTTTTAGATTAAGCTGCAGCAGAAGCCCTGCTGCTTTTAATCCCTATAGGATAAATTAAAAATATGAAGGGTTGGTGTACACTATGAATTTAAGCAATAAAAAGCTGAAGCTGTGGTATAACACTCCGGCAACAGAATGGATTGAAGCCCTGCCTCTTGGAAACGGTAAATTGGGTGCAATGGTTTTCGGAAATCCCTTTAATGAAACCATTCAGGTTAATGAAGAAACCGTATGGAGCGCAGGAGCAAACAGATATGTAAACCCCAAAGCCAGGGAGCTGGTTGAGGCAACTCGCCAGGCTATCCTCAAAGGGAATCTGGCACAGGCAGGCGAACTGGCCAAAGCTGCTTACGAGGGCAATAATCAGGGCTCCTATCAGACCCTGGGCAATATCAGACTCAGCTTCAGCTATGGTGATGGCAGGCAGGCAGCATTTCACAGCTATAGGAGGGAGCTTGACTTAGCCAGTGCCATATCAAGGGTCAGATACTGCATTGCAGGTGTAACCTACCGGATAGAAAGCCTGATAAGTGCAGTGGATAATTGCCTGGCAATGAGCATGAGCTCCAGCGAGGGAATGAACATTACCCTTGAGGCAACACTGGACAGGCCGGAAAGCTTCAGTCTTGCCGAGGGCAGTCTGCCCCTGTCCCTGCTTATGAAGGGTAGCTGTGCAGACAATACTGTAAACTATTGTGCAATGCTAAGGATAATACCCAGCTTCCACGGATGGGGTAAAAAAGGCCGCGCAGCTATAGAAAACAACAAGCTGCTGATTGAAAATGCCTCCAGCCTGATCTTATATTTTGCCGCAGCTACGGATTATAATACAGCCGACCCTGAAAAAGCTTGTATAGAGCGAATTGAAGCTGCTGAGAAAAAGGGCTTTGCTGCCATAAAAGCCGACCATATGGCCGAATACGGCCACCTGTTTGGCAGAGTGGACTTTAGTCTGGGTGAGGACAGGCTCTACGACTTTATTCCGACCAATGAAAGGCTTTTAAGGGTTGCAGAGGGGGATATTGACAATGCCCTGGTGGCCTTATATTACCAGTACGGAAGATACCTTCTTATATCCAGCAGCAGACAGGACTCCGCCCTGCCCGCCAATCTGCAGGGTATCTGGAACAATGCAATGTACGCCCCCTGGGGCAGCAGATACACCATTAATATCAACACTGAGATGAACTACTGGCCGGCGGAGCAGTGCAATCTTTCCGAATGCCATGAGCCCCTTTTCAGGCTGATTGAAAAGCTTAAGGAGCATGGCCGCATAATTGCCGACAAAATGTATGGTTGCAGAGGCTTTGCCGCCCATCACAACACCAATATATGGGGAGATGCCTCTCCACAGGATAACTGGCCTACCTCTACCTATTGGGTAATGGGAGCCGCCTGGCTCTGCCTGCATCTCTGGGACAGATATGAATTTTCGCTGGATAAGGATTTTCTGGCAAAGGCTTATCCCACCATGAAGGAGGCATGCGAATTTTTCCTGGATTATCTTGTGGAGGACAGTAAAGGCAGGCTTATCACCTGCCCCAGCCTATCACCGGAAAACACCTACAAGACAGAGGACGGAACAATAACAGCCATATGCGCAGGCCCCACCATGGACAGCTCCATTCTCAGGGCACTGTTTTCCTCGGCAATTAAGACGGCTGATATCCTCGGCCTTGATGGCGAATTTGCCCGGGAGCTTGCGAGTCTTATGAAGAGGCTGCCGGAACTGGAAATCGGCAAAAACGGCACCATCAAGGAATGGGCGGAGGATTATGAGGAGGTCGAGATAGGGCACAGGCATATATCCCATCTGTTTGCCCTGCATCCTTCAAGCGAAATATCACCGGATAAGACACCCGAACTTGCTCTGGCGGCAAAAAGGACCCTTGAGAGAAGGCTTAGCCACGGCGGAGGCCATACCGGCTGGAGCTGCGCCTGGATTATCAATATGTTCGCCAGACTTTGGGATGCTGAAAGCGCCCATAAATATGTCCAGACCATCCTTGCCAAGTCAACCTATCCAAATCTCTTTGATGCCCATCCTCCCTTCCAGATTGACGGCAATTTCGGAGCTACAGCAGGCATCACAGAGATGCTTCTTCAAAGCATAAACGGAGTTATACATCTTTTGCCGGCACTGCCATACGAGTGGCCGGAAGGCTTTATTACCGGACTTAGGGCAAGAGGAAATTATGAACTGGATATAGAATGGAATAAGGGCAAATTAACAAGGGCTGTGATCAAATCCCTTGCATCAGGAGCCAGAAAGGTAACGCTCAGGTTAAGGAACGCCCAGGCCTATACTGTCAGATGCAACGGCCGGGTAATTGATCTAACAGACCTTGGCAATGAGCTGATAAGCTTTGAAATCACAGATGAGGCAGCATACCTTATTGAAGCGTAGGAAACACACAAATAGAGCATGAAGCAAATAAAATATTTATGAGCTGAAATGTTACAAGTATAGTTATGAGCATATATGAAAGGAAGCAGCCTCTGGCTGCTTCCTTTTCATCATACCACCCTTATTGTTCTTCAGCTGCATTCTCTGTCTTTTCTTCCGGTGCTTGTACATCCTCTTCTTCAGTCTGAAGAACTGCTTCGTACTTCTCAAGGATAATTCTTTGTATCTTATCCCTAGTATCGGAATTAATAGGATGAGCAATATCCCTATATTCACCGTCTCCGGCTTTTCTGCTAGGCATAGCAATGAATAAGCCCTTATCGCCTTCAATTACTTTAATATCGTGTACCACAAACTCGTTATCAATAGTAATTGAAACAACAGCCTTCATCTTGCCTTCCTTACTCACCTTACGTACGCGCACGTCGGTAATTTGCATGGTATGGTCCCCCTTCTGTCATAGTATCTTTGGTTATGTTATTTAGAAAGCTGGTCAGTCTAGTACTACTTTCCCCGCTGTAAGCACTAACCTAATTCAAACAAACAATAATTTATATTTATTACTATTCCTGTTAAAAGGATTATATCATATAACTTACAAAATGTGAATAATATTTCATAAAAAACACCAAATAATTGCAACTTTTTTGCATTTTATGATAAAGTTAGCATACTTTTACCTAAAAAATAATCTCATTTTATACTATTTTAAAAAACACAAGTATCCTGATTTTATGAATTGAATATAATGGATACAGATATTTGTTTATTTTACATAAAAAGCTGTGGTTTGATTTATATATTGTGTTTGATTCAAAATAGTTTATAATTACAGGTAGCTGTTAATCAAAATCAGGCGAAAATGCTTGATATTTTATTCTATTAGCAAGGATGGGTTGTATGTATTACATTAATTTAAAAAAGCCATGCCGTATACATTTTATCGGCATAGGCGGTATCAGTATGAGCGGATTTGCAGAATATCTACATAATCAAGGCTTTAAGGTAAGCGGCTCCGACCAGCACAAAAGCGACATAACAGAGCATCTGGAAAGTCTGGGCATCAGATTTTATCTGGGGCATAAAAGCTCCAATATAAGCCCTGACATTGAGCTGGTGGTTTATACAGCTGCAGTTCCTGCCGACAATGTCGAAATGCTTGAAGCAAAGCGACTGAACATACCTGTACTCTCCCGGGCGGAAATGATTGGTCAGCTGATGCTGAATTTCTCCGATGCGATCGCCGTTTCAGGAACCCACGGAAAAACCAGTACCACCTCCATGCTGGCTTCCATCTTTATTGAAGCCGACCTGGACCCGACCGTTTCTGTAGGAGGCATACTGGACGCTATCGGCGGCAATATCAGGATAGGCAATTCTGAGCATTTTATATTGGAGGCCTGTGAATATACCAATACCTTTTTGCATTTTAACCCGAAGCGCAGCATCATACTCAATATCGATGAGGATCATCTGGACTTTTTCAAGGATCTGCAGGATATCCGCAACTCCTTCCGCCTTTTTGCGCAAAAGCTGCCCGATGACGGCCAGCTCTTTATCAATGGTGAAATAGATAATTATGAAGAAATAGTTGCCGGCCTGACCTGTGAGGTATTCACTTATGGAATAACAGATCCGGCATACGGCAAAGCCGATACAGGCTATGACTATTCGGCTGACAATATAGAATTTGATGAATACGGCCGGGCAAGCTATGATATATATCACAAGGGCTACAAACTAGCCAGAATCAGACTGAATACCTCAGGCCTGCATAATGTATCCAATTCCCTTCCTGCAATTGCTGTTGCCCTGCAGGAAGGAGTAAGTATTGAGCTGATAAAAAAGGCTCTGGCTTCGTTTAAAAATTCCAGACGCCGCTTTGAAGTCAAAGGCAAGATAGGCGAGGTTACCATAATTGACGACTATGCCCATCACCCGGCGGAAATACGGGCAACCCTGACAACAGCCCTGGCTTATCCACATAATAATATCTGGTGTGTCTTTCAGCCTCACACCTATTCAAGGACAAAGCAGCATCTGACAGAGTTTGCATCCGCCCTGTCACTGGCCGATATGATTGTTCTGTCGGATATTTACGCCGCCAGAGAGGCTGATCCGGGAGACATTTCCTCGAAAGATTTAGCGGATGAAATAGCTAAATTAGGGAAGGAAGTATACTATTTCAAATCCTTTGACGAGATTGAGACTTTTTTACTACAAAATTGTATGAACGGTGACCTGTTGATAACCATGGGCGCCGGAGACATTGTTTCAGTGGGAGAAAATCTTCTAGGCTTGTAGTTATCCACATTATCCACAGCGTTATCAACATTTTTTTATGATATCCGCTGTGGATTCTTTATTCTTCCCAGCTTTGTTATTATGTTAACAGCATAAAGTAAAAAACTATTATTCAATCATGTAAATCCAGATTTAATGACAATTTTTTACAGTAATTAATCCACATTATCCACCGTATCCACAAGGTCCAGTCGCCTTAAAAGCCCTGAAAATAGGCTATTTTCAGAAGTTTTTTTCTATGCTATAATAGCCACAGACATGACAGACAATGTATGCGTCTATTTTAATACATATTTTTGCCGCCAGGCTATATGTGCTTCGCCTTCGGACGGATTTGAGCTATCTTAGATTTGAGTTATCTTATAGGAGCTTACAGCAAGTTTCCTATAAGATAAAATTTTGATGGCCCTTTTTAGCTGCGTATATATGTGTCAATAAGTATATGGAGGTGTTTTCATGAGTGAAATACTGCTACAGGCAGATGGCATCTCTGATGTAACCATAATCCCCAACGTTTTTATCGATGTATTCATGCCTTCTGCCAACGGCGCATATGTAAAGGTATATCTTTGCCTGCTGCGCATGCTTATGGACAATTGTCCCGGTGTAACCATTTCCTCCATAGCAGACAGACTGGATAATACTGAAAAGGATATCGTCAGGGCACTTAATTATTGGGAAAAGCAAAGGCTTATAAAGATAGTTCGTAATACGGAAAATGAGATAAACTCCATTTCCATGCTTGATCCCAGAATAGTTGCATCTGAAAATGCCATTACACCAGCAATTGTGGAAACGCATGCCGATGAAACGGCTGCAAGCGTGTCCACTTCTGATAATATACCTGTAAGGCAAACCTATTCGGCGGAGAAAATAGCTGCTCTGAATGATAATGAGCAGATTAAATATGCCTTGCACATTATAGAAAAAATGTATCTGAACAGACCATTGAAGCCCATGGATCTGCAGCTGATTTTCTATTTATATGAGGAGCTTCATTTTTCACCTGAGCTGATCATGTATCTGTATGAATATTGCTTATCCAAGGGCAAGAAGAGCAACGCCTATATTGAATCCGTTGCATTATCCTGGGCCTCCAGCGGAATAGACACCGAAGAAAAGGCCAGAGAAGCCGCAACCCTTTACAATGAGCATATACATGCGGTAAATAAGGCCTTTGGCCTAAACCGGCCTCCCGGGCAGATTGAAAAACAGTACATAACGAAATGGGTTGAGGTCTTCGGCTTTAGCGATGATATAATTACAGAGGCATGCAACCGCACAATACTTAGGACACAAAAGCCCGACTTCAAATATGCCGATAAAATCCTGGATTCCTGGTTTAAGAAGAATGTAAAGACCTATAGTGATATATTGAAGCTGGATGAGGAATTTGCCAAGAGCAATAAGGCTGAAGAGGCGGGTAAGGTAACGCCTATCAGCAAGCCTGCAGCAAACCGCTTTAACCAGTTCCCTCAGAGAAGCTACAGCGATCAGGATTATGCGGAGCTGGAAAAGAAGCTTTTAAACAAGGGCTTGTCATGATAACTGCATAAAGCGGCGAAATTTTGTCAAGCCTTATATGATGACCAATGGCAGATTAGGGGAGCTATTCTATAACAATACGGCCAATAATATGATATGGCATGGCGATATACATATTTATCCGGAAGCTGTTTTCGGCTGATTGGAGGAGTATAAATGTTAAGAAACGAGCAGTACGATCAAATTCTTCGCGAATACGACAACCGCAGATTTCAGGCCAAATTCGAGCAGGACAGGCGAAAGGAAGAAGCATATAGGCTAATTCCGGAGCTTAAAGAGCTTGAGGAAAAGATTATTTCACTGGCAGCCGAAAGCGGAAGAATGGCTATCCGTGGAGATGACAGCAGCTTGCAGCAGCTAAATGAACGAATCAGGGAGCTTATGAAGGAGCAGGAAAGGCTGCTTGTGGAAATGGGCTTGCCTGCCGATTATCTGCAGCCAAAATACCAATGCAGCAGATGCAAGGACACCGGCTTTTTAGGTAATGAAAAGTGCAATTGCCTTAAGCAGGCCATAGCTGATATGCTCTATTCCGATTCAAACATAAGGGCAAATTTGGCCAGGGAAAACTTTGACCTCTTTTCCTTCAGCTATTATTCGGATGATTATATTGATGAAACCATCGGCTTATCCCCTCTTTCCAACATGCAAAAAATAGTTGCCGGCTGCAAAAGCTTTATAAGGCATTTTGATAAGAAGCACGACAATCTTTTGTTTACAGGCAACACCGGAGTCGGCAAAACCTTTCTGGCGAACTGCATAGCCAAAGAGCTTCTTGATCGCGGTTATACCGTTATATATTTAACAGCCTTCCGCTTGTTTGATATCCTGGAGAAGAACAAATTCGGCAAGGATGAGGAAAGCTCATATGATGCCTCCAGGCAATTTGATTATATTCTGGACTGTGACCTCTTAATTATTGATGATCTTGGAACCGAGCTTAACAATGCCTTTACCAATTCGCAGCTGTATGTTATTTTAAATGAACGCCTGCTGCGTCAAAAATCAACCATCATATCCACCAACCTGTCATTGCCGAATATTAATGCTACTTATGGGGAACGAATATTTTCGAGGATAGCCAGCAGCTATAAGGTTCACCGTATTATAGGTGAAGACATTCGTCTGCAGAAGGCGATCGGTGGCGGAAAGCAATGTTAAATGTCGAAATGCGTATTGACTTAAATTTAAAATATATGTTATAACTTTAATGGCTTTTAGGAGCAAATGAAATAATCGGGAGGTTTTTTTAAAATGTCTTATCGCGAGAAAATCGTAGAAACTATTCCTGTTGGCCCCTTAGGACTAATCGCATTGGAAAGCAGTAAGACGCTGGGTCAGCGTGTGAATGACTACCTTGTGAAATGGCGAAAGGAGAGAGAAAGCGAGCACAAAGGAACAATTGCTTTTTATGGCTACCAACGTGATAACTACCTGATAAATGCATGTTGTCCAAGGTTTGGTACAGGTGAAGCAAAGGGACAGATAAAAGAATCTGTAAGAGGTTACGATTTATATTTGCTGGTAGATGTTACAAATTACAGCTTAACTTACACTGTATGCGGGCACACCAACCACATGTCTCCTGACGATCATTATCAGGACCTTAAGAGAATTATAGCTGCCGTAGGAGGTAAGGCCAGAAGAATTACCGTTATTATGCCTTATTTATATGAAGGCAGACAGCACAGACGCACTTCCAGAGAATCTCTAGATTGCGCGCTTGCACTTCAGGAGCTTATTAATATGGGAGTGGAAAGCATCATTACCTTTGATGCCCATGACCCAAGAGTTCAAAATTCAATCCCATTGAACAGTCTCGAAACAGTATCTCCCATTTACCAAAATATTAAAGCATTGCTTCTAAATGTTCCTGATATCAGATTTGATTCAGATCATATGATGATTATTAGCCCGGATGAAGGCAGCATGTACAGGGCAGTCTATTATGCCAGCATATTGGGCCTGGATGTGGGCAGCTTCTATAAGAGACGGGATTATACAAAAATTGTTAATGGCCGCAATCCTATTATTGCCCATGAATTTCTTGGCTCTGATGTGAAAGGCAAGGACGTGCTTCTTATTGACGACATGATCTCATCAGGCGACAGTATACTCGATGCCGCCAAGGAATTAAAGAGAAGAAAGGCTAACAGGATATTTGTAGCTGCAACCTTCGGTTTGTTTACAAACGGCTTGGACAAGTTTGATGAAGCTTACGAAAAAGGTATAATTCATCGTATACTTACAACCAATCTTATTTATCAGACTCCCGAGCTTTTAACCAAGCCATGGTATATAAATGTTGACATGAGCAAGTATATTGCCTTAATTATAGATACCATGAATCATGACAACAGCATAAGCCAGCTTCTTAACCCGGTTGAAAGAATTCACAATATATTAAAGAAATACGGCCAGTATAAGGATTAAGAACAGTATACGGGGTTAAAAGCAACTAATATTAAAAGCCATGTATATAAGGGGTAACCACCGGTTACCCCTTAATTATTAGATATTATATTTTAAATCCATTCAATTTTGTGGGTTAACATATCAGAATTATTATTATTTGCGGATGATAGTCAAAATTATTAGCCTTTGTGGCTGATAATCAGATGAATTTATTACCCTAACGCCAGTTATATAAGCCAAAAAGCATTATCAGCAGAATATAAAATTTATTTAGCATGATATTCAAAATTTATTTGCAGGATATTTTAATCACGGGAAAGCTCTATTATATTGCAGGGCAGGCCAAGCTCTTTTATAGCCTCCTCCTCCTGTTTATGGCAGGTTAATATTATTATCTGGCCTCTGTCCGCAATCCCGGAAATGGCGGTCCTTAATCTGTCATCATCATACAGGGCAAAGCTGTCGTCCAGAATAAGCGGCAGCTCCTCATTTTCAAGAAGCAAATCCGAGGCAGCAAGACGAATGGAAAAGTAAATCTGATCTATGGTACCTGCACTCAGCCTTTCTGTGGCTATAAGCTCATCCTTCCAGTCCACCGCTACTTCCAGCTTTTCATTGATAATAAGCTTGTTATATCTGCCTCCGGTAATATTTGAAACAATCTGTGACACCGCCCTGCCCAGGCGGCCGCCGAAGCTGTCATGTATACTTTTTGACAGCTCTTCTATGGTCTCTATAGCCAGTTCGACAGCCGAAAGCTCCATTTGAGCCTTCTTCTGCTCCTGCATAAGCCTGTCATAGAGCTCCTGCTTTTGCATAAGCTCCTTTTCATTTCCCTCCAGCTGCAGCATTTCCCATCTGATCCTTTCTATCTGCAGCCTGCAGTTATTATGGCGGGCGGTCAGGCCGGCCAATGCTTCACCGGCTGCCTGCTTCTTTTGCCTGATTAGCTCCTTGAGCCTGTCAATTGCCTCATCGCTGAGCTCATCCTCATGTATAAAATACTGTAAATATCTCATTATTGTCTCATATAGTATATCTCTTTTATCTTCAAGCTCATCCTCCATAAGGCTGATGCTGCTTAGCTGCTCCTTTATACCTTCCAGCTCATAGCTGCTTTTTAGCAGCTCCCTTTGCAGCTGTTTTAAAGCCTCTGTATCAGCCGGCCGATATTCTGCCTGTGAGGCTGCAAGCTCTGCATCATTAATGCCTTTTGGATTATGAGTGGCATTTACATCAAAAAGGGCTTTATTGTATTTGGTAAATATAGCTTCAAGCTCTGACCTAAGCTTTATGAGCCGGGCTTCAAGCTCTGCCAGCCTGTCGCTGACCCTTTTTTGCTTTTTCCTTTGACGGGCTGCAAAAAGGGTATAAGCTAATACTCCTGCTCCAAATAGCAGACAGTAAATCATCTTGGCCCCTGTCAGGGTAGCAGCCATACGCATAACTGCAAATGCAGCCGTAAAAAATGGCAGCAGAGTAAAAGCGACACCCTTAAGCAACACAGCTCTGAAGGCTGCCCTTCTGCCGTCCAGCTCCTGCTTCTGAGCCAGAAGATGGTGTTCCTCTTCCTTTAGTTCTTCTGAGATCCTGATATCCTTCTCTAGACCTTCCTCGCTTATCTGCTGCGTCCTGGCTGAAATGAAGGCTATCTGCTCCTGTAAAAGCTTCCGCCTCCTGCTTAGCTGCATTAGCTGCTCTGATATCTCCTTATGGGATTTGTACTTTTCCAGTATGGCAGGAAGCTCATTCATTCGCTGGGCTTCTTCATTATTGGCAGAGGATGAAACCGCATCAATCTCAAGCTTAAGCTTTTCCTCCATCTCCAGCAGCTCTTTAAGCCCTTGACTTAGCTCATCCATTTTCGTTTCTTTTTCAATGCAGCTTACGATTTCATCCTGCAAAGCCTTAAGCCGGGCCTTATAATCGTTTGCCATAAGTGCCTTGCGTTTGTCCTTCAGGAGGCCGAGCGCCTTACCAACATCGATTTCCCTGCTTTTTGAGACAGATAGATTGGCAATATAATTTTGAAGCTGGGCCGCCAGCTCGGCATCAGTTCGGGCCTTGAGCTGCTCTATGCTGACAGTATTTCTGTAGACGCTTTCCGTAAGGCCACTAATCAGCTCGCTTATTAAGCCCTCCTTCAGCTGCAGCTTTCGCCCGGTCGAAAGGTCTATAATATTGAAGCTTTTATCAGTGGCAAGAAAGCTCCTGCGCAGCCGGTAGTCCTTATCGGCAAGCCTGATATCCATGCTGCCGCCGTAGGCGCCGGGATAATCCCATGGCAAATATTTGCTGTAGACATCAAGCTTTGATGAAGCCCGTCCTCGCGTTTTTTCAATGCCAAACAGCATCCCCCTGATAAAGGCATGTATCGTGGACTTTCCTGCCTCGTTTGGCCCGTATATCAGATTAATACCCGGCTTAAGCAGGATTTCCTTATCCCGAAAGCGTCCGAAATAATTCAGTTTTAGCCTGGTAATAAGCATTTTTCACCTGACCTTCCTATTTGTTCATATCCCTTGCTCCCAAAAGGGCCTCAATTCCATAATACAGCGCCTTTTTTGCCAGCTCGTCCTGATCGGCCTTTTGCCTTATCCTCTCAATGAAAAGACCGATCAGATTATCTGAATTCTCCCTGAATAAAGCATCAAAATCATAATCCGGCAGGGATTCATCAGTAACCTCACAGATATTGCCGAGCTTTTTTATGGCCTCTGTATCAAATTTAATGTCCGCATCCCTGAAGCCCTTAATATAAAAGGAATAGATATGCCGCTCCCCATTGCTTTTTATGGCCTCCTTAGCCTTATCAAGCAGTGAGCCGTTGGTGTCCCCGGCATTTACCTCAAGCTCAATCCTTTTATACTCCCTGCCGGACGCCGGCACAAAGCGGATACTAATATCTGTAGTTATCTGCCTGCCTGAAACAGCACTTTTCACCCCCGCAGCAACTGCCTGATCCGCTGCAGATGCCTTCAGCCCCTCATAAGCATTGTTAGATATCTCAATATCACCGATTATATAACCCCTGCTGCCGATCTCGTTCTTATCCAGAGGCTCCAGACTGCCGCTGTAGGCCATTCGCTCACTTATAATCTCCGGCTTGTGGATATGGCCCAGGGCAATATAATCAAAGCCTGATTCCAGCAGCTTCTTGCGGTTAATCGGAATATTTTTCTCATCACCGCCGTGGGCAAGCAATATGTTAATCCTGTCCTTATGCTCCGGTTTTACATTGTCATAAAGAGGCTCTGTAATATCCCTGCTGAGGTAGCTGAGCCCGTAAACAACAGTATTAATATCCGGAAATTCAACTGCCTCTATAGTATCCTTCAAAAAGATATGTACCCTGTCGTTCCATTCAAAATTCTGATAATAGGAGCGGGCACCTATATAATCATGATTGCCGGCCATTATTACAGCACGGGCAGAGTTAAGCTTCCCCAGCCGGTAATTCAGCTCCTTCAGCTCAGACAGCTTTGGCTGCCGGTGAAACAAATCTCCCGCAATCAAAAGCAGATCTGCCTTCTCTTTGTTGCATACATCTATAACACGATCAAAGCTGTCCCATATCTCCTTTTGACGAAGCTCACCCCAGGGCATACCCCAGTCCGGTGTCGCTCCAAGATGGACATCAGCAATATGTACAAATCTCATAAGCCGCTCCCTTCATAGCTTTACTTTATGCTTTAGGCAAAAGCTTTTTATACCTGCATGATAAACAGGCTTGATAACAGAAGATTTATCTGTCCTAATTATAAATCTGCTGCCTAATCAAACTTCAACAAATATTGCAGCTAAATATACTGCTGTCACAATCCGAGCATATTTCTGTCGTGTCTTAAGCTGCAGGCTATACGATAGAATTAGGCCTGATCTCTATAGAATTCCTGATTTCTATAAGATTATAACATATAGATCTGCCAGATTATGTCCGTATTTATAAATTCAAAAGAAAGAATTATCATCAACTCAAATGAATTGTTATAAACTCACAGAAAAAATACAGAAGCAAACAAATACTAAAGCCGGCCGGAGGAATTTTGTTATCTAATAACGCAGCTTTTGTCGAATTCAATCATTTTGCAGCAAATGTGCATACATTATTATAATTTGAATACAAAAAATCAAGTCAGGAAAGTAAAGCTGTGGTAATATTATATCACACGGTACCGTTGGATTAATTTAAAGCCATCAAATATCCTTTTTACGTTAATAAACCTTATCACACATTACCACCGGATAAGCCATTGATTGAAAAGGCAGGTGATATTTTGAAAAACTTCTATATACTTACGGATGCCATCAATTATATTGAGGATAACCTTTGCAATGAGATTCGCCTTGAGGATGTGGCTAATGCCTGTTATTCATCCCTTTCCAACCTGAAAAAGCTTTTCGGATACGCATTCCATATGGGTTTAAGGGAATATATTACAAAAAGGCGTTTAACGCATGCCGCCCATGACCTGCTTAATACGGATATGTCAATTACAGATGTCGCATTAAAATATCATTATAATTCCCCGGAGGCATTTACACGGGCATTTATCAAAGTATGGGGAACTGCACCTTCTGCCTTTAAGAAGCAATGGCGATTTGCCGGGATTTTTCCAAAGATAGTTTTTGATTTTGATAGAATCAATAAAGAAGGAGGTATAAAAATGAGCCGCAGAACTTTTGACCTTTCTGAGTTATATGATTTGCTCAAAAGCAGAACCAACAGCTATGTACTTTGCTTTGACATGATGAATCTTATGATGATAAATGACAGCTATGGCGTAGAAGCCGGAAACAAAGCTATCCTGGAATGCCTGAGAAGAATTGACAGCCTGACGGATGACAGCTGCATATTGTTCAGAATCGGAGGGGATGAATTTGCCCTTGTCACCGAGCTGACCGAGATCAAAGCGGCCGAGGAGCTTGCCGGAAAAATTACCGCTCTGAACGGGCAGCCGATAATACATAATAATGTTGAAATTCCCATAGGCATGCGTGTGGGTTGTGCGAAAATAGCAGGCCCAAATGTCCGCTATAAGGATTTATATTCCGATCTCTATAAGGCTATAGAGGGAGCTAAGGAAAAGGATGCCTTTTATGTATTAAATTAAAATTTATATAACGATCGTTGTTATTTAGCAGTATTTTCTCAGCACTATTAGTTATTTAAACCTTAAGGTATATAAACTGCGACCTAATTATGTATCAGTTATTTTATGTATTGGAACGTGCGCCCCCGGGCGCACATTTATTTTCGTGAGAGGGATTCCTTTAATCCCTCTCACTGTTATGTTTATGGTATTTTTAATTGGCTTAACATAATTTCATACCAGGATATTTACTTTAACATAATTTCCTTGATTGATATCTTTTTTATTCTGGCTGAGTAACGCCTCATTACCAGTTCATAAATGATCACAAATGAAATAAGCACCACTACAAAGCTTTTTGTATCAAATTTATACTCCGGTATATCTGCAGAGGTTTTTGAAAAAATACTAACCATGCTTTTAATAAGTAGGTACTGATAAATAGTGCCTATTGCAAAGCCTATATAAGCCAGCAGCCTGTAACCACCCAGAATTGCACCGCTGCAATCCTTCCATGAATAGCCGAAGGCCTGCATTATGGCTATGGAACGGGTATTGGCATTGACGACAGTTATTATAGCCAAAAACAGGGTGGTACAGGCAAGTATTATACCTATGACAATCAATATTACCGCAAACATCCTGCTGGACAGCTCATCCATACTAAAGGACATCTGCATCATTGAGGAATAACAGAAGGAAGCCAGGGCAATAAAGAACATAAGGGCCGGCCGTCCCTTTACCGTAGCCTGCTTTAAATCCTGTATAAAGCTCTGCTCCTTGTCCTTTTGCTCCTTCCTGCGCTTTTTTCCGGCATAACTGCTTTCTCTATCCCTCAGCAAATCCAAAACCGGCCTCTTTAGCTTTTTACAGCTGTATATTATGGCCAATCCGCAAAAGAATACCGCTGGAAGTATTACCAGATATAAAGCCAAAATTATATTAAAATGCATTGGTACATCAGGATTCATTACCTTATAAAAAAGCGGCATTAAGGCGTATGATGAAGCAAAGCCAAGGCCGCATCCTGTAAATACACTCAGGCCAAATACCCAAAAGCCCTTAGCTATTTTAATATTTGAATAACCCAGAGCCTTAAGTATTCCCAGTTCTTTTCTGTGGCTGTCTATATAATGCTTGATATAGAAAAACAGCATAATAACGGATGTCAATAATAAGCATCCGCCGCTGACGGCACAGGTCACCCTTGACATTGTCAGCTGCGCTTCATAAAAGGTCATGACCTCAGGGTTGCTTATAAGCCCCTTAATGCGGGCTATATCTATATTAAAATTCATAAAGAGGTTGCATACAAATACCGCACAGCAGGAAATTATAGAAATGGCAATAAGCTTGATACCATCCTTTATCTGAATAATCATAACGTCACCATCCTATTTCATAGGCAGATTTTATCGTGCTGTTATTATATCTATCAACTATCCTGCCACTGTTCATCCTTATAACAGTACCTGCCATCTCGGCAATGTTGTTATTATGGGTTACCATCAGCATGGTAAAACGATATTCCTCTCTCAGCCTGCAAAGATAATCCAGCACCAGCCTGCCGGTTTCCTCATCCAGGGCTCCTGTTGGCTCGTCCAGAAAAAGTATCCTTGGTTTTTTTGCCAGCGCTCTTGCTATAGCCACTCTCTGCTGCTCGCCGCCACTAAGCTCACTGGGGTATTTGTCCATCTTATCCACAAGCCCTACTGCCTCAATTATCTGCCTGTAATTGCGATTTCCGGCCAGGTCAGCCCCCATTTTCACATTTTTGTCCACAGTCAGATTGGGAAGCAGATAATACTGCTGGAATATAAAGCCCACATATTCCTTTCTGAAGAAGGTTAATTCCTCATCAGACATGGCTGTTATATCCGTATTGTCATATAATATCCTGCCACTGTCGGGGCGCTCAAGACCTGATATAACATTTAAAAGGGTTGATTTTCCTGAGCCTGATGGCCCCAGCAATACCACAAAATCCCCGTCCTGTATGTTAAATGATATTCCTCTCAATACCGGATACAAATTTTCCTCGCTTCCATAGGATTTTGTTATATCCATAAGCTCAATCATCATATGTCACCTGCCTTTATCCTGATTAAAATGCTTATAAACACATCTGTAAGCATTTTATCTATTTCTTCATCCTCAAAGCTGCATACTCCGGTTACGCTTAAAGTTGCAATACCATGGGTAAATATCCAGAGGTACTGATAAATCAAATGCGCCTTCTCATCATCAAGGCCATATTCCCGCTTGATTTCATTTAATATACTGTTGCTGTTTTCATCAATTGCCTTAAGCACCTCAGACAGATCATGAGCCTTCTGATTCTCCTTCATAAATAAAAGTGTAAAAAGCTTGGGCTCATCCATAGCAAAGCGGATATATGCCATTCCCGTTGCCTTAAAGGGCTTTTCATCCGTAAGCGCTCTGGCAATATACTGATTATAAAGAGCTCTTGCAGCCATTACCGTTTCATGCACAAGCTCATTCATGCTTCTAAACACTGTGAAAATTGGTCTTGATGAACTGTTCAGCTCATCTCCCAAGCGTCTTGCGGTAAGGGCATCAACCCCTTCCTTCCTGACAATCTCAAGGGCTGCGGTGACAATCTCTTCTTTGCTAAATTTCTGTTTGGGCGGCACCTTTAGTTCTCCTTTCGTTTTAAAACACATGTTGCGTAACATTTGTTTTTAATATAAGAAAGTCTCCAGCGTTTGTCAACATTTTTTTATAAGATATATTCGTCCCCTTATATCTTTGTTTTGTTATATATTCAGATCAACCACATAATTAGTCAGGATCGAAATCATCCTAAAGCATAAAATCCTCCAAAATAAATAGAGGATCAAAAGATCCTCCCGAGTTAAAGGCTTGTTTTAAGGATCTACCAGTCATGACTTTATAGTCAAAGTTGCAGATCCTTGCAAAGATAAATGTCATCAGCTTGTTGTCTTCCATATCTATTATTTTTTACTGTTTGCGGCCACCTGCCTTTTCCCTGCTATATTTCTTATCAGCTCATAGGAGCCGGTACTGGCTAGCCCGCTGGCCATTCCTCCCAGCAGAATTTCCGGACTAAATTGCCAGCCGCTAATCCAGACATTCAGTATAACTCCGGCAATCGCCATTATCAATGGTATGTACTTGTTTGGAATAAATGATATACTGTGTTTTATTATATATCCTAAGCATAAACAAATGGCAAGCACAATAACCACTACATACTGAGTAATAAATTCCATCCCTCATACCCCTTTCCGCCTGTAAGATTCCCCTTCCTGACCGTTAGCTTATAGATAGCCAGGGAATCTTGTAGTATTTGCTATGCAGCTGCTTAATCGTCCAATATAACATATGTATTTAATCCTTCTCTAATGCTTTCTATTTTAAAAAGTTTCTGTGTAATGTACATAAACTAAATATATGATGGAGCATGCTAAAATTGGCTTGCAATTTTACCTCATATAGGTTATAGTTTTTTCGTGCTAATTTTCACCGCTTGTATCAAATCGGATGCGTTCCGGCAGGATGACATCCGGTCAGATGCTCTCCAGCAGGATGTACTCAGCTTGTAAGCATTCTGGTGAATAATTTTCAATAGAAGCTCAGAAAGCCAGCCTGCAGGACTTATTCGTGATAATTGGCACCGTCAGTAGTAGTTAACCTGACGAAGGGATTCGATGTTAATCCCTTGAACAAAACTAAAGGAGATTGAGATTATGAAAAGCAAACCAACCTTATTTCTAACCGAGGCTGCCATGATCGCAGCCATCTATACCGTTCTTGTACTTATTTTTCAACCCATCAGCTTTGGTCCCATCCAATTCCGTGTCGCTGAAATTTTAACTGTACTGCCTTATTTCACACCTGCTGCCGTACCCGGTGTGTCAATCGGATGCTTCTTAAGCGCCATCCTGACAGGGGCCGATGTGCTGGATGTGATTTTTGGCAGCCTGGCAACACTGATTGCAGCCATACTTTCCTACAAATTCAGACGATATAAATATTTGGTGCCAATTCCCCCGATAGTTGTAAATGCGCTGGTTATCCCCTGGGTATTAAGATATGCCTATTTTGAGGAGGAAGCCATACCCTTTATGATGCTGACGGTGGGTGGCGGACAACTGATTGTAGTGGGACTGATAGGTTTTCCTGTCCTGCTATTGCTGGACAAGCTTAAATTGCCGATATTTAACAGCTATGATTCAAAATAGCTATCCTGCGATATTAAACCGGCAAGCAAGAATGAAGGGTTGAAAAATACAACACTGTAGAAAAGGATAATATTTAGGTAATACAGAGAACGGTTTTTTTATTAATTGATTAATTATTTGTCACTGGTAATGGTAAAATAGGATTTCTGCAGTTGAAGCGGCTCTGGTTTTATAGCCGGTATCCCAAGCAGAAATCCTTTCTTATTTTACCCGTGAATAACCACCGGCATGCAGCAAGCTATGGGAAATACAGTCCTGTTATGAAGCAAAGCACTAAAGCGTCAGGCCTACAAGCACTAAAGCGTCAGGCCTTTTTATTAACTTGAGTTTTATTATGATTGGTGGTAATATATAGATTATCCTTAATCAGGCTCTTTGATTGGTCTGGCATTAGATTGCTGTTATAGATAAATATTTGCATTAAAAACACAGGATAAGTACAGGAGGCTTTCATGGCTGATAAGAAAAAAAATTACTATAGAAAAAAGCATTATATTGATAATGATAAATATGATCCCGAAAATGAATATGATTATGAGGAGGAATATGGTTCAGGTAAAAAGACCGGCAGCCGTTCCTCTAAAGCAAAAAAGAAGAAGAAACCAAGGCTGGCCCGGACACTGCTCATCAATTTGATTCTTCTTACAATCCTTTTTTGTCTCTTGTTTTATACTAAACCCGGACAGAGGGCTATAATTAACATAGCGGGCAATTACATACACGGCAAGCTGGATTATAATACACCGGTAGAGGACACCTTAAGCAACAGCGGCGGTATCGAAGGCGGCTCAATCAGGCAAACAGAATTAGAGCCTGTTATGAATTTTCTTCTGATTGGTGTTGAGGAAATCAAAGGCGCAAGAAATACCGATGCCATGATTATAGCTACTATCGATACAAGGAGTAAAAAGCTAAAGCTGACATCCCTTATGAGAGATCTTTATATTGAAATACCCGGACACGGCAAAAACCGCCTTAATGCCGCCTATGCAAAGGGTGGTATTGAGCTGATGTATCAGACAATTAAACATAATTTCGGGATAGATATCGATGGCTATTGCATGGTTAATTTCGAGGCCTTTGAGCAGATAGTCGATATTATCGGCGGTATTGAAATAACTTTGACCGAAAAGGAAGCCAAGTATCTTAACTCAACCAATTATATCTCCAAAAAAGAGAACCGCAATGTGGTAGCCGGGAAACAGCTTATGAATGGTAATCAGGTATTGGGCTATTGCAGAATCCGCAGGGTATCCACAGGAACTGAAAGCTATGATTTTGGCCGGACCCAAAGGCAGAGGAAGGTTTTGCAGGCCATTTATAACAAGCTTAAATCGAAGAATATCGTATCCCTGGTAGTTACCATGAATAAAATACTTGATCAGGTTGAGATTAAAACCGATATTTCAAACAAAACCTTCAATTATTGCCTTGAAGAGGCAGTAAGCCTTAAGGTTAAGGAGCTGGAAACTTTTCGTATACCTGCAGACGGAAGCTATGAAAACGTATCTGTCAAGATAGGCAAAGCGAAGGCTTCCGTGCTTATGCCAAAGGACATGGAGGCTCTAAGAAAGCAGCTTAATGAATTTATTTATGGCAGTGATAATGATAATTAATTATAGCTGCCCATGCTTTCAGTCGATATATGACATTATGCTTTTTGTTTTAAACATTAAAAAGCTGTCGTTAACGAGCATCTCGCTAACGACAGTTTTTTTACATTTTTGTAGTTGTATTTACAGCTGTAAGATATAAAAGGCTTAATCTAATCCTCTTTCCAAATTTTCTTTGAATTCATCATAATAATCGGACAAATTTAAGATATCATATTCATCTATAGTGTAAAAATAATCCTTATCTCCAATATAGACATTGAAGGAAATAATAGAAATATAGGCATGTCGCTCGTTCTCCCTGTATTCGTAGCTATCAACCAGCTTACCGTCAAAGTAAAACCAAACCCATTTTGATTCATTTGGAGCTATTGACACAGAATCAATGCTCCTGCCATCCTCCGATATAAGCGATGCCTTAATGCCGTCATAGGGATCTCTGATAATATCTGTTTGAGGGAAGAGGTAGCTGTCCTCTGCACTTATGGTAATTGTCCGGCTTTCATTGTTGGTTATTTCAAATCCAATCACAGGAGTATTATTAAATTCGACGCCATGATCAATATAGATGGACATATCTACTCCCTGCATTTCAGGCTCGAAAACCTGGCTCTTTTTACCAAAGTAGCTTTGTTCTGAAAGTCTCATAGTCTTGATATTCAGTACCTTCAATTTAAGAAACAGCTTATCGGCCTTTTCCCTGCACTTTCTGATACTTTCTATATCATTCCTGTCTATTTTATCAATTTCATTCCTTAAGGATTCCAGTTCCTTATATAATGCCTCTTCCTTCCTGTAATACTCCAGCGCCGTCACCAAATCCTCCCCTTTAAAATCACTATAGTCCAAAAGGGAGGGACTAAGATAAAGCACCAATAAATGCGCTTCTTCATAGCTTAAAGCCATTATGCGGTTAAGCTCATAAAACTCCCTTGTCCCGAAAAATTCAGCAATAAATGCCTCTGCATAATCAATGCAGTCCTGTGTCGTTTTACTTGGGCTTCCGCCTATTGCCTTTAATTCATTTACCTTTTCAAGCAGCTTATCATATTCCCTCATTAAATCATCGCAAAGAGTGTATTTTTTTATGCTTTCCGGTGACCAGAGCTCGATACTCTTGCTCCTGATAGGGTCTTTATATTTAACTGCTATACCATAAACCCAGGGCTCATCCCTTCTAAAAAAGATATTGCCTCCCGGCGAATTAACTAAGGCATCTTGCCACTCCTGGCTGGTTCCGGCATTTATCAGCTCCTCTTTGGTAATATATACACCGTCAATCTGTACTTCAAATCCATCCCTGTAAGGATACTGCCATAAAAGGATAGAATAATCAAATACCGTTTTGCTGTATTTGCCAACATGCCTGATATCCTCTCCAATAAAAAGCCTGCTAAGGATATCGATTCTGTTCTCTCTCACATAATTCATCTCAGCTAATCTGTCCCAGTGAAAGTTTATGTAAGCCGTCACAGCTTCCGACATCTTATCCTGTTCTTTCTGTCTATACACCATGGCATCTGATAATACTGTGACGCTTATCGTCTTTGAGTATTTGCTCCATACTTTTTTGCCGGATACCTTCTTATAGGCTCGTGATTTAAAATAATATGTATGTCCTGCTTGCAAATTCTTTAATTCAAAGCTGTTTTTATCTTCCTTGCTGATTGTCTTTATTGCCGTAAAGCTTTTTCCATTGTCTTCAGACACATACAATCTGTAACCGTCTGCGCCTGACACGGTTTCTATCTTTACGCTTACAACCTTTACCTTGTCCGAGGCCACACTTAGGCCGGGGGTCTTTACTGTCACTGCCTCATCCTTTTTTTCAGTGCTTGCCTGGCTTTTTTCTGCAGCCGGCTCTTTGCCAAGGGCAAAGCTAACCGGATATTTTGCCAAAAGGGTGACAAGCATTATCAACAGTAGCAATTTAAATCTTTTCATAATCACACCATCCTTATCCTTATTTTTAAACAAATGATTGAGCCATTATGTTATTAATTGCAGTTGATGAATCCTATTATTAGAACATAAGGAGCCAGCCTCCAAATATCAGGACCGCATAACAAGGATGATATGGGAAAAGAGCTTTGATTCAAAATATTTAATTATTCTCCTATGAATCAAAAGAAGGGATAATACTCCCTTCCTTTTTCTTCATAGCTTCCCTGTTCTATCAAGATAAGGATGATGTCTCCTGTTTTAAATTAATAATAAATTTCTCGGATTTTTTATCCGATTATATCCGATAATAATTAAAGCTCGCAGTTGTTAACAGTTCTGGGGAAGGGTATTACATCCCTGATGTTGCTCATACCGGTCAGATACATTACGCAGCGTTCAAAGCCCAGACCGAAGCCTGCATGCCTTGCAGAACCGTATTTTCTCAAATCAAGATAGAATTCATAGTCCTCTCTGTTAAGACCCAATTCCTCAATTCTCTTAAGGAGCTTGTCATAATTGTCCTCTCTCTGGCTGCCGCCTATTATCTCGCCTATTCCGGGAACCAGCAGGTCCATTGCCGCTACCGTCTTGTTGTCAGCATTCAGCTTCATATAGAAAGCCTTTATTTCCTTCGGATAATCAGTAACAAATACCGGCTTTTTAAATACCTGCTCCGTCAGATAACGCTCATGCTCCGTCTGCAGATCACAGCCCCAGAAAACCTTGTATTCAAAATTGTCATTATTTTTGGATAATATATCAATCGCCTCGGTGTAGGTTATATGGCCAAATTCGGAATTTGCCACATGCTGCAGCCTTTCAATCAGATCATTGTCTATATACTGGTTCAGGAAATTCAGCTCTACAGGAGCATGCTCAAGAACATAATTAATAATATATTTTAGCATACCTTCCGCTACAGCCATGTTATCCTGAAGATCCGCAAATGCCATCTCAGGCTCTATCATCCAGAACTCGGCTGCATGTCGGGTGGTGTTGGAATTCTCCGCCCTGAAGGTTGGTCCGAAGGTATAGATGTTTTTGAAGGCCATGGCATAGGTCTCACCGTTAAGCTGGCCACTTACGGTAAGATTTGTAGACTTGCCGAAAAAGTCCTGGCTGAAATCCACCTTGCCATCCTCAGTTTTAGGAAGATTGTCAAGATCAAGGGTGGTTACCTTGAACATCTCACCTGCACCTTCGCAGTCGCTGCCGGTGATGATTGGGGTGTGTACATATACAAAATCTCTTTCCTGAAAATATTTATGAATTGCATAGGCAATCAGAGAACGAATACGGAAAACCGCCTGGAAGGTGTTTGTTCTGGCCCTCAGATGCGTCAGAGTACGAAGATACTCCAGAGTGTGCCGCTTCTTCTGAAGAGGGTAATCGGCAGTGGAAGGACCTTCGATGCTTATTTCTGTCGCCTGGATTTCAAATGGCTGCTTGGCCTGAGGAGTTGCTACCAACTCACCCTTGACTATGATGGCTGAACCCACATGCAATTTTGATACCGCAGTAAAGTTATCCAGATTATCATGATAAACAACCTGAAGAGGCTCAAAATAGGTACCATCGTTCATAACTATAAAGCCGAAGGTCTTGGAATCTCTAACGCTTCTTACCCAGCCGCCTACGCTGACCTCCTTACCGAAATACTGCTCCCTGTTCCGGTACAATTCTCTAATATCAAGCAATTCCATACTAATAAACTCCTTTGTCTATTAAAATTATTTATATTCAATTCATTATATCACAAGTTAATCTTATTACAAGTAATATCTTAACGCCATAAGGCCTCATCAAGGTTTATCGTGAAAGGGCAGACAGCCGCTGCCACCTGCAGATCTGACCTTGTGTCATTGCATTCCCGATAAGGCTTCTATTACTGACTTTCTGCTTCTGGCTTTGCATTCAATAAAATTTTCAGCTTCATTTATATAACCCAGATAATGGGCATCCGAATCACTGATAACCCTGCACCCTGTCAGATATGGATGTAGTGCGGCAAGCTCCTGATATCTTTCAAGGCTGGCCAGCTCGGCTGTCCTAAAACGGGCCTGTTCCGGAATAAAGCCCAGGTTATAAAGCAAGCTGTTGGAGTTTTTATCTATATGGGCCGGAATATATATGCCGGAAAACTCCTCCATCAGCTTGTCCAGTTCATCAAAGGCTATATTGCTTGCATTAATCAGCAAATATGGCTCGGTAGCTGTCAGATTGTCATCTGCATCATATATTTCCTGTGAGCCAAATATCTGCTCATTATTAGGCACCTTTATCAGTTTGTCATATACATAAGCATCAAATTCCATTGCAGCAGGCAGCTCCGAGAAGAGGCAGAGTACATGTACCTCTTCCCTTGTGGTAAGCTCCATGCCCGGAATGGCTATAATATCGTATTCATCCGCCCATTTTAACACCGAAGGGCAATTCCTGCAGGAGTTGTGATCAGTTACAGCAATAACATCCAGATTTTTAAGCTTAGCCATAGCAACTATATTGGCAGGTGTCATATCCTTATCGCCGCAGGGAGACAGACAGGAATGGATATGCAAATCGTATGCAAGTCTAGGCATTAAGCGCCTTATATATGGCTAATGCAGCATCAAAAACCGGAAGCTCTGTTTCAAATACGGTAATGCCCTGCTCCCTGGCCTTTGCCAGCCCGTTAACATCCAAATGGCAGCCTTCGGCCAGGATTATACAGGAGGCATCAGCAAGCGATGCTACAGCCAGTGTATTAATATTGCTCATTACAGTAACCCATGCCGACCCTGCAGGCATTTTCCCCATGGCAATGCTGAGCAGATCACAGCAATATACAGCTGAAATCTCCCTTTCTGTATTATTGCCATCATTTTCAAGCTTAAAAAGCTCCAACTGAATTAAATCACTAATCTTCATTTTATTTCCCCGTTTCTTCCTTGGTTAAGGCTATTTTTTGCTGTCAGGCTTTGAATCCAGCATCGACAGTTCATTGTATATCTTATGGATATAATTTCTCAGGATATGTATGCAGTCGGATTCCAGTGCTTCACCCCTGACAATATCCTCCGCCAGTGCCTTGCAGGTGGGTGCTCCGCAGGAACCGCAGTCCAGCCCCGGAAACCTTTGGCACAGCTCCTTAACCCGTGACAGGTTTTCAATACTTTCCTTTATATCCTTACCCATCCGTAATACCGGTTCATATATTACCTGCCCGGTCCAGAAGGCAATCTCCGGGCTGTCATTATTCAGATGATTGCATGCCACCGGAAGATACTTTCTAAGCCTCAACAGCTTTACCTTTGCCAGATAAGGATTTTCAACAGTCAACACTCCGCCGACACAACCGCCGGCACAGGCATTCAATTCAATAAACTCAAGATAGTCAAATTTCTGATCCTCCAAATCCTCCAAAACCTTTATGACATTTTCTATTCCATCTGCTGCCAGATAATTATCCGTCAGTAAGCTGGATGCTTCTCCGCCCGTACTGCCCCATCCGATTCCGATGCGGCCCGATTTGCTCAGCTCCTCAACGCTGTCAACAGATTTTTTCATATATGACAGCATGGTGGGATAGATATCCTTTATTGCCAGGACTCCGTTTATTTCACTATGCTCTATTCCAATAGGCACTCTTGAGGCAGATACCTTGGCTGGACATGGAGAGATAAAAATAATACCGATCTCTTCTCTTGACAGGCCGGTCTTTTGCATCGCCCTATCTTTAGCCAATGAAGCGGCCAAATCAACCGGTGCACAGATCGGTAGCAAATGCTCTATTAAGTTTGGAAAACGAATTTGAATAAGTCTTACAACCGTAGGACAGGCCGTACTTATGATAGGCCACTTTTCCTTATGCTCGGCTACATATTTTCTGGATATCTCCGATATCAGCTCCGCTGCGGCACTCACCTCAAATACATCGTCAAAGCCCATCTTTTTAAGGGCGGTAAGAACTATGTTTACGTCCTCCAGATGATTAAACTGTCCGTATAATGAAGGAGCCGGCAGGGCAACCGTATATTTGAAGCGCTTTAATATATCGGGCGTATCATAAGTAGCCTCCTTGGCATGGTGGGGACATATCCTTATGCACTCTCCGCAATCAATGCACAGCTCCTTGTTTATTACAGCCTTTTTGTTTCTTACACGTATTGCCTGCGTCGGACACCGCTTTATGCAGTTTGTACAACCCATGCATAATTCTTCCTTCAACCATACCGAATTGTAAAACCTATTCATTATGCATCCCCCAAATCAGCCGTATATAAGCTGTCTGTAAACAATAGGTTTACTTTGAGGTTATGTAGGTACCCTGGCAGCTTACACTTTTACGGTATCATTTTTATTGTATTTTTACTTTCATAGTAACGGTAGTGCCTAGACCGACAGTGCTGTCTATTTTAAGCTCATCAGTATATTTTTTCATATTGGGCAGGCCCATTCCTGCTCCAAAGCCCAGATTGCGGATATTATCCGGTGCTGTTGAATAGCCGGCCTGCATGGCCAACTCGATATCCTCAATCCCCGGTCCATGATCCGTCAGCTTCATGTTTATTTCCTCGGGAGATATAACCACCTCTATTTCACCGCCACCTGCATGAATAACCATATTGATCTCGCCTTCATACATGGCTATTGCTACCTTTCTCACAATCTCAGGCGGAACTCCCATTTGCTTCAAATAGCTTTTCAGGTTGCTGGATGCCTCACCTGCTCTGGTAAAGTCATCTCCCGGCACATCATAAGTCAAAACTATGGAATCCTTATTCATTTATAATCCGGGCCTCCCCGCAAACCCTTCTCATACAGCATGCCGCAGGCAGAGAACATTCTGTGGCCGGTAGAAAGAATGGTTATTCCCTTTTCCTTTGCCATTTGAATCATAGCCTCATCAGGCTGCTTGCCTCTTACCAAAACAACACAGATAATATCCATCATCTCACAGGTACGGATCACCTGCAGATTGCATAATCCGGTGAGCAGCACCGACTGGTCCTTCATAAAGGCAAGTACATCGCTCATCATGTCGGAACCGCATGCAGAATGGACCTCTCTGTGTCCCCATTCCTCTCCAACAATATATTTTGCTCCTAATGTTTGTCTGATTTCTTCTATCGTCATATATACCTCTCTCTATAATAAATTTTTATTTTAGATTATATGAATTAAATTTAAATCTTATATAAAAATCCAGGCATTCTTCTCAGGCTGGCCTTCCGCCTGTATCTGCCGTTTATTTAAACAGGCTTTACAATTGATCCGACAGATTGGCCTGACAGACTAAGGCTAAATTCCGGCGCTGAACACCTCAAAGGATGCGCTGGATACCTTCTTGGCCATTACCAGTGCCGTATTGGCATTTGCATACAGGGTCTGATACTGGACTTCACCTTTTGCAAAGGCTATTCCAATGCTGGCATACAGGCCGTTTCTGGTATGCCCATAGGGATAAAGGCCACTGATTTCAGCACACAGGCTGTCGGCTATTTCATAAGCAATTTTGTCAGAGGGCAGATCCTTTAGATATACTGCAAATTCGCTGACTCCCGTCCTTCCTATTATATCTGTCAGCCTGAATTTGTTGCGCAGCATTTTGCCTATCTGAGCAAGCAGATTTTCTCCGCTTATGGCCTTCATAATCTCATCAAGGCCCTTGTAATTCCTGATATCAATAAGAAGGAGGGCGCCAATGGCTTCCTTCTTTTGCTGGGCCAAAGCCTCTATAATCATTGCTTCAGCCGCTTCTTTGGTATACACCTGAGTAAGCGGATCCCGTACGGGCTCTACCTGCGATTTTAATTCTCTGGCTACCATCCGGCTGGTTGACAGCTTACCTACTACCTTGTAGGGATTTCTGTTTTCATCCAGAATAATTGAAGCGTAGCAGGTATACCAGCTGTAGCCTCCATCCTTGGTCAGGATCCTGACCTCAAAACGAACCTGCTTTCTGCCGCTCATCAGGCTGGTGTACATTTCAGCGACGGCGGAACGCTCATCAGCATGTATCTTGTTTGTTTTGCCCAGCTTATTACGAAACCCTGTGATTACAGGATTGCCTCCTGTTATTTCACGGAACTGCTCTGTAAATGTCAGAGTATCGGTTGCTATTTCATACTCAAAGAATAAATCCTTGGAAAGCTCCGCAATTACCCTCTGATAATCATTCTTTTGCTCCAGCTTCTTATATTCCACCATAAGAGCGGTAATGTCGGTTGCAATGCAGGCGTAAACAGGTACGCTTTTTGTTCCTGACTGATAGACCTCATCCGTCCTGTTTCCATTTATAAGAATCCATTTCATACTTCCATCCTGCTGAAGGCTTCTGAAATTGATACTCAGACCATTATCCTTACGACTCTTCTGTGTTGCTATCTGATGGGTCACATAAATAATATCAGCCGAATAAACCATGCGGAGCAAGCTTTCAGGCTTTTTGCCTCCCGATTTGTCAGCTACGGTTCTGATCATTTGAATGAAATTGTCCGTCGCATACAGTATGGTCATCACATCATCAAGTGCCAGCTTTGCTATACCTCCTGGCACGGTTTGCAGCAAATTATCCGGTACTAAACTGTTTAGCTCTGTCATACTATCACCCTTCTGTTGCAGCTTTATACTCATCTGTGAATAAATGAACCAAGCCTTTTAAACTTACCCCCAGCATCTGCTAAAACGTATACGATATTGCGTATTTTACATATTCAAGTCAAGGCATAGTCCTTCTTGTAATTATATGTAGTTATGCCAGGATTATAAGCAGGATATTGAGCTATACTTATTTATTTATTATTTATTTAATTATAATATATTGCTCCTTCAAATTCAATCTGCTATCTTGTCAGTCCATCAATCTTGTTGTTTTCTGTCGATTTTGGATACATTTCTATGAGGTTTTTCATATTGTCCACTGTTATCCATAATCTCCGGATATTAGTCACCCGGCGGCTTTTTCCGGCAAGCCGGCTGCCTCGGCAGGATCGAACCGTACTAATATTTGCATAAATTTGTTCTGCAATTTTGATGAAATATGTATATCATTTCCATTTCGGCGCTTGTAGGTTTTATAGAATTTTATTGGTGGTTTTGACGGTATTTATACATCTTGCATATAAGAAGCTTTTCTTTTACCTGCATTGTTGTATATAATTTTTGTAGATTTTTTAACATTCTCATGATATAATATGAGTGTTTATGGCGACACGATTTTATTCAAGGAGGTTTTATAATGGGATCGCAGAAAACTACTGTTCCCTTTAAAGGAACAAAAGAGCAGGAAGCAGCTCTTTTAAAGGTTATAGCCGATCATAAGAACGAGAAGGGTGCCCTGATGCCCATATTGCAGAAAGCACAGGAAATCTACGGCTATCTTCCAATAGAGGTTCAGACCATTATTTCTGATGAATTAAATATACCATTGGAAAAGATTTATGGTGTTGTAACCTTCTACTCACAGTTTGCTCTTAATCCCAAGGGCAAATACCGCATTTCAGTATGTCTGGGAACCGCCTGTTATGTTAAAGGTGCCGGAGATCTCTTCAATAAGCTGCAGGAGCTTCTGGGAATTGAGGATGGCGGATGCACTCCAGACGGCAAGTTCTCACTGGAATCCTGCCGTTGCATAGGTGCCTGCGGACTTGCACCTGTACTTACAATCAATGAAGATGTTTATGGCAAATTAACTGTTGACGAGCTTGAATCCATACTGGCGAAGTATTAATGCCATGCTGCAGGAATTATCTCTCAATGTACTGGATATTGTAAGCAATTCCATCCGTGCAGGAGCCAACCTGATTGAAATAACTGTTGAAGTAGACCGGGAAAGAGATAGCCTTACGATTGAGATAAATGATAATGGCTGCGGCATGACAAAGGAACAGCTGGCCATGGTGGAGGATCCGTTCTATACAACACGTACTACCAGAAAAATTGGTCTCGGTGTTCCATTCTTTAAAATGGCGGCACTGGGTACCGGCGGAAGCTTTCACATAAGCTCTGCTCCCAAAGCAGGTACTAAGGTAAGCGCATCATTTATACTTAGCCATATAGACCGGATGCCTCTTGGCGATATCAACAGTACCATCCACACACTGATAACAATGAACACGCAGATTGACTTTGTTTATACTTACAAATTTGACAATAAGCAATTTGTACTGGATACCAGACAGTTTAGAGAAATCCTGGGCGATATTCCGCTGGATAATCCGGAAGTATCTGCTTATATCAAGGAATATCTTGAAGAAAACAAGAACGGGACGGATGACGGCTATCAGATATGATTGACAGTTCAACTTATAGCTTGACATAAACATAGATAGCATTAATACCTAAAACATTCGATTTTTATATTAATAGGAGGATTTGGCATGAAATCTCTAGAAGAGCTTAAAGCAATCAGAGAAAAGATGCAGGGTCAGATTGGTTTGCGCAGCGAATCCAGTGAAAAGACCCGTGTAGTCGTAGGTATGGCAACCTGCGGAATTGCAAGCGGAGCAAGACCTGTTCTTAATGCTCTTTCCGATGCTGTACAATCAAAGGGACTCAGCAATGTCCAGGTGACCATGACCGGATGTATCGGCTTGTGCCAATACGAGCCAATCGTTGAGGTATTTGAGCCTGGTAAAGATAAAGTGACTTATGTAAAGATGACACCTGAGAAGGCGCTTGAAGTTGTTGACCAGCATTTAATCCGTGGTCAGGTAGTAAGCAAATATACGATTGCCGAAGTACTCGGCTAATCCAAAGGAGGACACAATATGTATCGTTCACATGTTTTAGTTTGCGGTGGTACCGGGTGTACTTCCTCTGGAAGTGCCAAGATTATAGAGACACTGCAGGCAGAAATCAAGAAGAATGGTCTTAAAGACGAAGTGGCTGTGGTACAGACAGGTTGTCACGGTCTCTGCGCATTGGGACCCATCATAGTGGTATATCCTGAAGCAACCTTCTATACCCTGATTAAGCCTGAGGATATTCCTGAAATAGTATCTGAGCATTTGGTAAAGGGACGCGTAGTTGAGCGTCTGGTATATAAAGAAGAGACTAAGGATAAGGGAACCATTTCCCTCAATGACACCGACTTCTATAAAAAACAGCACAGAATTGCCCTTCGCAACTGCGGTGTTATCAATCCTGAGAATATTGATGAGTATATCGCTACAGGCGGTTATGAGGCACTTGGCAAGGTGCTCACAGAGTATACACCTGAGCAGGTTATACAGATAGTTATGGACAGCGGACTCAGAGGCCGTGGAGGCGGCGGTTTCTCAACAGGCTTAAAGTGGAAGCTCGCCAGGGCAAATGAGGCTGATCAGAAATACGTATGCTGTAATGCAGACGAAGGTGACCCGGGTGCATTCATGGATCGTTCCATTCTGGAAGGCGATCCGCACGTTGTACTTGAGGCCATGGCTATCGCCGGTTATGCAATCGGCGCAAACCAGGGTTACATCTATGTTCGTGCCGAATATCCTATCGCAGTTGAGCGCTTGAAGATAGCTACAGCTCAGGCAAGGGAATACGGCTTGTTGGGCAAGAACATATTCAATACAGGATTTGATTTTGATATAGATTTAAGACTTGGTGCAGGTGCTTTCGTATGTGGTGAGGAAACAGCTCTTATGACCTCCATCGAAGGCAACCGTGGCGAACCTCGTCCACGTCCTCCGTTCCCTGCACAAAAGGGACTGTACCAGAAGCCAACCTTACTTAACAACGTTGAGACCTATGCAAACATACCTCAGATAATCCTCAACGGTCCTGAATGGTTCGCATCCATGGGTACTGAGAAATCAAAGGGAACCAAGGTATTTGCCCTTGGAGGTAAGGTAAGAAATACAGGTCTTGTTGAAATTCCTATGGGAACTACCCTTCGTGAGGTTATCGAGGATATCGGCGGCGGCATTCCTAACGGCAAGAAGTTCAAGGCAGCCCAGACAGGCGGTCCGTCCGGCGGATGCATTCCTGCAGAGCATTATGATGTTCCTATAGATTACGACAACTTAATTCAGATCGGTTCAATGATGGGCTCCGGCGGTCTTATAGTTATGGATGAAGACAACTGCATGGTTGATATCGCCAAGTTCTTCCTGGGCTTTACCGTTGATGAATCCTGCGGTAAATGTACACCATGCCGTATCGGTACCAAGCGTCTTTATGAATTGCTTGACAAGATTACAAACGGCCAGGGAACTATGGAAGATCTCGACAAGCTGGAGGAGCTTTGCTACTACATCAAGGAAAATGCTCTCTGCGGTCTCGGTCAGACTGCTCCTAACCCGGTATTGTCAACCCTGAATTACTTCAAGGATGAGTATAAAGCTCATGTTCTGGAAAGAAGATGTCCTGCAGGCGTATGTAAGGCCCTGTTGTCTTATGTAATTGATCCGGTATTATGTAAGGGCTGTACGATGTGTTCAAGAGTTTGTCCTAACGGAGCAATTTCGGGTAAGGTTAAGGAAGCTCATGTTATTGATCAAAGCAAATGTATCAAATGCGGCGCTTGTATGGAGAAATGTAAATTTGGTGCTATCTCCAAGAAGTAATGACTTGGCAGCGTAAACCTGTATCCACGCAAAAGAAGCTGTTAAGTACCCTTTCAAGTAAATTTTAAATGGAGGTTAAAAATGGAAACTGTTAATATAAAAATAAATGGCATGCCTGTTAAGGCACCTGTAGGTTCAACCATTTTAGAAGCCGCAAAGCTTGCCAACATTGATATCCCTACTCTTTGCTTCCTGAAGGATATCAATGAGATAGGTGCTTGCCGTATCTGTGTTGTTGAAGTCAAAGGTGCGAGAAGCTTAGTAGCTGCCTGCGTATACCCTGTATCCGAGGGTATGGAGATTACAACCAATTCTCCTAAGGTAATAGCTTCCCGTAAGAATACCCTTGAGCTTATATTATCAGATCATGACAGAAAGTGCTTATCCTGCGCACGTAGCACCAACTGTGAATTGCAGAAGCTTTGCAATGACTTAAAGGTTGATGACGAAAATGCATACGAGGGAGAGCGCAATCATTATGAAATAGATGATTCTGCGGCTCATATGATCCGTGACAATAATAAATGTATTCTTTGCAGACGCTGCGTAGCAGTCTGCGATAAGGTTCAGGGTATCGGCGTTATCGGTGCAAATGATCGTGGTTTTGACACCAATATCTCCTGCGCCTTCGATATGGGCCTTGCCGATACCAGCTGTGTATCCTGCGGACAGTGTATAGTTGTATGTCCCACAGGTGCATTGCAGGAGAAGGATTATACCGATGAAGTATTCAAGGCGCTTAATGATCCCGATAAGTATGTAATCGTTCAGACAGCTCCGGCTGTTCGTGCCGCCCTGGGTGAGGAGTTCGGTCTTCCTATCGGCACAAACGTAGAGGGCAAGATGGTTGCAGCTCTGCGTCGTCTGGGCTTCAAGAAGGTATTCGATACCGACTTTGCAGCCGATTTGACAATCATGGAGGAGGCAACAGAACTACTTGACCGTATTAAAAACGGTGGTACATTGCCTTTGATCACCTCCTGCTCACCTGGCTGGATTAAATATTGCGAGCATTACTATCCTGATATGCTGGATCATCTTTCCAGCTGCAAATCACCTCAGCAGATGTTCGGTGCAATAGCAAAAACCTATTTTGCACAGAAGAACAACATAGATCCTGAAAAGATTGTTATGGTCAGCGTAATGCCTTGTACTGCAAAGAAATTTGAGATAGGCAGAGACAATCAGAACGCTGCAGGTGTTCCTGATGTTGATATATCTATTACAACAAGAGAGCTGGCAAAAATGATTAACCGTGTTGGCATCAACTTCTTAGCACTTCCTGATGAGAGCTTTGATGATCCTTTGGGTGAATCAACCGGAGCAGCCGTTATCTTCGGTGCTACAGGCGGCGTTATGGAAGCAGCCTTAAGAACAGCTGTTGAGTTCCTGACCGGCGAGGAGCTTGAGAAGCTCGACTTCGTAGAGGTTAGAGGAACAAAGGGCATTAAGGAAGCAACCTATAATGTTGCGGGAATGGATATTAATGTAGCAGTAGCTTCCGGTCTGTCCAATGCCAGAAAGCTTCTTGATGATGTAAAAGCCGGAAAGGCCAACTATCATTTCATTGAAATCATGGCTTGCCCCGGCGGTTGTGTAAATGGCGGAGGTCAGCCTCATCAGCCGGCATCAGTAAGAAACTTTACAGATATAAGAGCTCTTCGTGCAAATGCTCTGTATCAGCAGGATGTTGAGATGAAGGTAAGGAAGTCCCATAAGAATCCTTCCATACAGAAGCTCTATGACGAATTCCTTGAGAAGCCCGGCAGCCATAAGGCACATCATCTGCTGCATACATCATATGTAAAGAGAACTGTAAATAAGCACTAATTTAACATACGACCATGTTAAAAAACGCATCGCCGTTATATGGCGGTGCGTTTTTATATCTGTATAGACTGCCATCTTTATAGTTTACTAAAACTGCTTTGCTTTTCTTTTAATTAATTCTTAATGCAAATTCATATTAAGCCTCGTTAATATATTTTCTATCTTTGTTAATACTTTTTCTAACATTGTTAATGCTTTTACTAACCTTGTTAACTCTTATACAGTCTTTGTTAATAAAATTACTTTCGTTGACAAAACAAACCATCCCTCAATATACTTAAATTGAGGAGATAATTCAGTTAATACTTTTCAATTATTGCCTCCCTTAATACCCTTATAACCTAAAATATATACTCATCGAAAAACTTATCATCAGGAAAGGAGTGTATATTATGCCGGGAAAGAAAATCAACGGCCACCCGCTGCTGCTACTGGACAACAGCAATATGAACCTTCTGTTTAACGAGGGTGATTTCAAATGCACCAACATGACCTTTGAGGAAGCCAGAGAAATTGTCGGTATGTATGACAAGAATGATATCATCCTCTGCTTCTCCCATCCGGATACCTATGACATCATTTTTAACTACCTTAATATTCCCAAGAAAGACTACGAATACAGGGAGCTAAAAAACATGGAGGTTGGCCAGGACGGAATCATATTTAAGAAATATATCACACCTTCTGAATCCCAGCCAATTATACACGCCGATGGGGTAGAGGCCAAGAAAATACAGAATATATATGTCTATTGTGTACATGTGACAAGAATTAAGTAAAAACGGTATTAAATTAAGCAATAAAATAAACTCTAAAAAATAACGAAATAATAGATTTTCAAGTTATCTATTGCTTTAAATCAATCAGTTTTAAAAGCAATCAGTTTAAAGGCTAAAGCATAACAGCATATACCCTTAGCTGCTATATGAAATATACAGGTCAGCTAATAAGTACATACAGATAAGTTCATATAATGACCTTAACAAATAATCTTAAAACCAACTCTAAATCAAAGCTTGCATTGTAAACTATAAAAGCAGGCCTATATCGATCGAGTAGGAGGCGGTGACTAACCGCCGTCCTCTCACAGCACCGTACGTACCGTTCGGTATACGGCGCTTTCAATAGTTGACGTGCACTGACTGATATGCCGTGGCTAAATCATAGAAGC